>Ga0316208_1000216_pt1 | contig 79454 bp, 73 predicted proteins | sample 3monopyrite_MG_FD_204944 | JGI IMG/M metagenome (GOLD analysis project Ga0316208, IMG submission 204944) | Microbial mat bacterial communities from mineral coupon in-situ incubated in ocean water Damariscotta River, Maine, United States -... | ecosystem: Environmental > Aquatic > Marine >... | reverse complement strand
GCTGTTCCTATCATTGACGGAATCAACCTTATCTCTCCCAAACCAGACCTTCAAGGTTTTTAAAACCTTGAAGGTCTCTTCGACCAGATTTACGTCAACACTACCGTTTTTTAACGTTTTAAATGGGGTCTCGCAATGACCACCATCTGTATTTTTTGCGCCAAACATACCAAGCTGAACGTAATCCGAAATGGAATCACTCGTCTTTGTAAGATGAAAAAAATTAGATGCGTTTGCCCTGGTTATTTCCATGAGGCTGATACGAATTACGGATAAAACGCGAATATCCGAATGCTCCCTGCTGCTAATATATTTTGTACTCGATTGAGAAAAAACAATAGGTGCCTTATCTCCACACAAAACTGTTATAAACCTGAGTTCGGACTAAGGGTTTGCAAGTCAAAAGTGTCCGTTCAACCCAGATTATGCAGTAGAACTTCGTGATGAGGGTTGAAACTACAATAAAATCAAGTGTTTTACGGATTCCAGCATAGCACCGCTATGGTGAAATCCGAAAATACAGCGAAGCGTTTGGTTTTGCAGTAGCTTCAAGACGTAATAGATTTTCTATTGCATAATCTGGGTTCAAGTGAAATTTCGGGAAAATTTTGTACCGAGAATGAGCTTTTTGGCCGGTTTCAAACTGTTTTCTCTTCGATAAACTCAGAGCAGGCTTTACAATTTTGATGTGCAAAATCACTCAAACTGACCATCGACTATTACATCGAACTGAGGTTATAAACAACAGATAGAAAAGAAATTTACTGATGCGACACAATAAAAATTGGGGGCTAGAGTTTCGCGCGCTAAAGACCAAAACTGCAAGCATTTTACTTTGACCAACATCAACATCTGTTTTTTTTTAGCCTCTTCCTTTGTGGTATCAATTAGTAATTCAATGGTCGGTGGACTGGCCAATTAAAAACTAAAAACAAAGACAATGAAAAAATGGAAAGTCGCAGTAATGGCATTGGCAATAACCAGTGCAACTGCAAACACAAGCATGGCCCAACTGTCTGTTGGGGTTAAGGGAACAGGAACACTAAACACCATTTCGGGAACGGCAGCTGCTGGTTCTGAAAAAGAGATGACCTTCGGGTACGGTTTCGGAGCTCTGGTTAACTATGGTTTTAGTAGAACGTTTTCTATACAGCCCGAAGTGCTTTATCTTCAAAAAGGCGGCAAAACAGTATCTAAAACGACTGATGACTATATTCAGTTAACGGCCAATTATCTCGAAATTCCTATTCTGGCCAAGGTGCAGTTTGGAGGAGAGAAGTTTAAAGGATATGCGGTTTTAGGACCATACGCTAGCTATTGGGTGGGAGGAAAGTCGAAGAGCACAATTCTTGGAACTGAGTCTAACGAAAGCATCAATTTTGACAATGACTTAAATGATGATGGCTACAAACAAAACCGCATTGACATAGGCATTAGCGGAGGAGTTGGCATGCAGTACGCCATTGGAAGAGGCAACATTTTCTTAGATGCCCGCTATGGTTTTGGACTCTCTGACATGAATAAATACAAGACAGCACCAGATGGTTATAAAAAGCAATCGAATCGCTCGGCTCAACTGTCGTTGGGCTATGCATTTAGATTGAGCAAAGAAGGTTAAGTAAAGGTTGAATTAAACAGCCAGTCCGATCATTGCATCTGAAGCCCCGTTGGGGCTTTTGGTGTTTAGTTTGGCTACGAGGGCTGTAGGATTTTGTAGCCATTACAAGGGTGGTTTCCTAGGTGTGGCAGCCTGATGTTCGAACAGAGATTGGTCAGGCTGAGAATCCAGTATGGCATGGCGCGGTGGGGAATCGTACCGAAGCCCGCCCACAGTCTTCGATACACTCCGAAGAAAAGTGCGAGGCACTCAGACTGACCCTCCTCGCGGTTTGTGCTCAATTTGGAGGGGTCTGTCACACGCTGGGCAATAACCTTTAAAGGCGATTCCGCCAAAGTCTAAGTGTTTCTTTAACCCAGATTATGCAGTAGAACTTCGTGATGAGGGTTGAAACTACAATAAAATCAAGTGTTTTACGGATTCCAGCATAGCACCGCTATGGTGTAATCCGAAAATACAGCGAAGCGTTTGATTTTGCAGTAGTTTCAAGACGTAATAGAATAGATTTTCTATTGAATAATCTGGGTTTAACCCGTTAGAAGAACCAAAGCGTCTAAACATGCTAGCGCATAAAAAAGCCCTGTCTAGAAACTTCTAAACAGGGTCTATCTAAGCTTTTGAGCTAGCTAAGAATCAAATCTTTCTTCCAATTCCAAATATTTTCAACTCAACTACCCACTTATTGAGCTCGCGCTGATTGTACATGTACAACTCAATCTTTACCTTCTTTCCTTTCTTATTTTCTTTCAGAATTAACTTTTTGAACTCAGTGTCTTCCAAGAAAATATCATTGGTCTTATCCTTTTCCGATGTTACCCATTCATCACCCAAACAAGATGTGATAGCAGTTTTCAATTGCTCGTAAGACGAAGCTAATTGTGAAGAAAACATTCTACTTTCAGCTAAATAACTCACCGCTTCGGGATACATTTCGTCAGCAGTAATCAGCATTTCCACTCCAGCCTTAACCTCAACAGAAGATTTTTGGTAAGCCTTTTCTACACCACGTATGGCAATTGTTGTTTCTTCACCTCTGATTTCCTTAAAGTAATCCTGCGAAGCGGAAACAGCTTTTTGAAGGTTCTCGCACATTGCATCATCCTGCGCCATAGATGCCATTGGAAGGGCAATAAATAGAGCAAATCCGAGTAAATAGGTTTTCATTGTTTGCATTTTAATTGAGGGTTAAAGTTAGAAATTGAACTGCGCTTTGCAAGACAAGAAACATGCCACTGATTAGTTCCCCGCTTTCTCCAACAATCTCGTAAGGCCGTCAGCCGCTAATCTGTAATCTGGGTTCAGCTGAATGGCGTACGAATACTCCAGCTTGGCTCTAGAAATATCTCCTTTGGCTTCGTAGCACAGCCCTCGCATGTAAACAGCCTGATGGTATTTAGGGTCCACTTTTACTGCCTTATCAAAGCTCATCAATGCCTCATTGTATAGCTGTAAATACTGATATTGAATGTAGCCGGTGTTGTAATAGGCCGTTCGGTAGGTACTGTCTAATATCAGAATTTGTGCGTAAGCTTCCAACGCCTCATTCAACTTGTCCGTTTGCTGATATTGCATTCCCAGCGCGTAGAGCGCATCAATTCCATTTGGACGAATGTCGAGGGCAGTTTTGAAATAGTTCTCTGCCAATGGGTTTTTCTGAGCCCAATGCAATATACCTAACTCCACAAACGCATCGTAGTTATCCGGATTTTCTGTCGTTGCCTCTAGGTAGTTATGAATAGCCTTAGCGGTATCTCCCAGCTCCTTGTAGCAGAGTGCCTTTACCATAAACGGACGGTCATCGCGCGCATCTATCCGCAACATATCGTTAGCATAATTAATACTAGTCTGATGGTTGCCTAAGTAGAGTTCGAACTGCGCCAAACGGTACAATGGCTCTACATATTCGGGTTGAAGCTCGTTTGCTTTGTGCAATGCATTCTTGCATTGCTGCGGTTTATTCAACCGAAAATAAACATCAGAAATAGTGAGATAATATTTAGCAATGGTGCTATCTATAAGCAGCGCTTTCCCAATATCGGCTAATGCAAAGTTCACCTCATTCACATCCAAAAATGCCTTGGCGCGCTCATTCAGTAATTCAGTATTATCCGGTGCAGCATCTAATAGCTGCGACAAGCTATCAAGACGCGCTATTTGTGGAGTAACCTTCTCCGTTTCAGACACGGTCTTAACTTGCTTTACGGGTTTATTGGCCGTATCGCAACCCATTAAGGCAACCAACAAAAATGCAATAAATCCTCCTAGACGACTCATTCAGCAGCTACTACTTCTCCTCCGCTAATTACAGCCTTAATCTTGGTTTCCAACTCTTCGCTGAGTTCAGGATTGTCCAACAAAAGCTCTTTCACGGCATCGCGTCCTTGTCCTAATCTGGTCTCGCCATAGCTGAACCATGAGCCGCTTTTCTTCACAATTCCATGCTCAACTCCAAGGTCAATGATTTCGCCAACTTTAGAAATACCTTCTCCGAACATGATATCGAACTCAGCCTTACAGAATGGGGGCGCCACCTTGTTCTTAACAACCTTCACTCTAGCCCTGTTGCCTGACACAGAATCAACCGTTTTAATCTGTCCTGCTCTTCGAATATCCAACCTAACGGAAGAGTAGAATTTAAGTGCATTACCACCAGTGGTTGTTTCGGGATTACCGAACATCACTCCAATTTTTTCTCTCAGCTGATTGATAAAAATGCAAACACATCCTGTTTTGCTGATAGTTCCCGTCAGTTTACGAAGAGCCTGAGACATCAATCGGGCTTGCAATCCCATTTTGCTGTCGCCCATCTCTCCTTCAATCTCTGCTCTTGGTGTAAGTGCAGCTACCGAATCAATCACAATAATGTCAATTGCTCCTGAGCGAATTAGATTCTCGGCAATTTCCAATGCTTGCTCACCATTATCTGGCTGGGAGATAAGAAGGTTGTCAACATCAACACCAAGTTTTTCAGCATAAAAACGGTCAAAAGCGTGTTCAGCATCAATCATAGCTGCAATGCCGCCTAACTTCTGTGCCTCAGCAATTGCATGAATGGCCAAGGTTGTTTTGCCAGACGATTCTGGTCCGTATATCTCTACAATTCTTCCTTTGGGATAACCGCCTATTCCCAAGGCAACATCTAAACCAATGGAGCCAGAAGGAATTACTTCCAAATCTTCCACGGCAGCATCGCCCATTCTCATAATGGAGCCCTTACCATGTGCTTTTTCAAGCTTATCCATGGTCATTTTGAGTGCCTTTAATTTCTCTGCTTTTACGTCTTTAGCCATAATATTTTTTCTTTATCTGTTTAAATATCTGTTTTTACTGATACGAATTACGAATCTTGTACGAATATGACGAATACTATAGAGCAAACTTCACATTGTAGAATATAGATTCAGCCATTCGTATATTCGGTTTTCATTAGTAATTCGTATCAGCCATTTCCAAGCTCTTCAAGTATTTGAGCTGTGTGGTCTTTTGTTTTTACTTTCAATATCACTTTCTCCAACACGCCATCGGTTCCAATAATAAAGGTGGTTCGATGAATACCATCGTATTCCTTTCCCATAAATTTTTTGTTTCCCCAAACGCCATACGCCTTAATAATTTCCAGTTCTGTATCGGCCAATAGCGTGTATGGCAACTCGTATTTCGAAATGAATTTTTGATGGCGCTCTTCGCTATCTGCCGAAACACCTATTACCTCAAACCCTTGCTTTTGCAATTCCGAATAATTCTCTCCCAAGTTGCAGACTTCTGCGGTGCAACCCGGTGTCATGTCCTTCGGATAAAAGAACAGAATCACTCGCTTTCCTTTAAAATCAGAAAGTGAAACGGTTTTTCCGTTCTGATCTTTCCCCGAGAAACTCGGTGCCTTATCTCCTTCCTTCAACGTTACAATACTCATTCTCTTTCTTTTACTATTCGCTGGTCGCTTTTCACTATTCGCTACTTCACAAAGTAACGGTTTGTGTGTGCCGTTTCCGACTGTTTTGCTGCCAAGTTTTCCACTTTGATTGCAAGTCTAAAGCAGTAGACCGTAATGTATTTACGGAGTGAAAATAAATTCTAGTTCTGTGTGGAAATGGTTTCTTTGCAATGTGAATGTCGAACAAAAACTGACAGAGAATGAAGTTGTTAAATATGTAATAGCATATTTAGAGGGTAACGGGTGGACAATTGAAAGCTATTGCCTTAATCAAGAAAAGAGGGAATGATGTGGTTGCGAAAAAAAATCATGACATTTTAATAGTGGAAGCAAAGGGTGCAAAAGCTGCAGATTCTTCTCCAACCAAAAAGAGAGATTACTTTGACAGCGGACAAATAAAAAAACATTTTGGCTCGGCAATAGTGAAACTACTTGAACAGAAAGCGCTGAACCACAAATACATGTTGGCGATGGCAAGACCAAATGACCCTGATATTCGCAAACACACACAAGGTATTGTTCCCTTTTTAGAGGATTTGGGCATTATTCATTTTTGGGTTGATAAGGACGGGACAGTAACCAAACAGTATAAATGATGAAAGCAGCGTTTCATTACTCAGTACGAGTAAAATTGATTCGGTACGAGAGTAAAGACAAGATTGATTTTATTACACATGAGAAAATCTTTGAAAATGATAATCCAATTTGTGCCAGAGATAAGGCATTCGAAGAATATCAAGCTTGGATAGACGATTTGTATACTGGAATGGGTAATGACAAATACTTCTCAGATGAGCGTGCACGGATAGACTTACAACGCTTTATTTCAGTTCGGGATAAAAGCAAATTCCCAATTGGGGAATTAGACATCGAAACAGGCGACCGGCTAGAACTAGGAATCGGAGTTTACTTCATTGTCAATCAACCTTACAAAGAGGTTAATCCATTTTTAGCGGATGAAGTAGGAGATGAGCGTATTATTCACGGTATAGGAACTTCCGATGAATTTAACGACCCATTGGAAATAAGTGACTCTCTCAATACCGAAATAATGTATTATGAGAAGTTTGGATATGACAAGGCTGGTCATCAACGCAGTGCAAAAGTTTGGGACTGGGATATTGAATCCGTTGAATCATTCGAGTATTTGGCAACTCCTTATGATTGGACAGGTGCTGACACACCTCCGACAGCAACAAACGATGATTTCTTCAATGTTGATCGTGCTATCAACATTGAAGAAATCATTAGAAATGGCGAAGGCAATCAAGTTGAGTTTAAACCTTGCCTACTTTACAATTTCAAGACTCAACGTGCTGGAATAAGCGTTAAACAGCATATTGCGAAGGCAATCTGTGCGTTTCTTAATTCAGACGGAGGCCTCCTTCTAATAGGCATTAAAAATGACGGCTCTGTTCAGGGATTAAAGTATGATTTCAGCTTATCGGAAGGGGAAAATCCAAAGGACTTTTTTAAACTTGAGTTTGACCAAATGCTTGAGCATTTTCTGTCATTTACGGTAAAACCTAACGTCAAAGGAGAATTTATCGAAATAGATGGTAAGACAATATTTAAGGTAAGTGTTTCTCCTTTATTCCAAATGCCCGTATTTGTTTCAGAGAGGGAATCAGAAATTTTCTATACTAGAGGAGAGGCATCTTCTAGGCCTCTCAAAACCCCACGCGAAATTGTAGAATATTGGATTAACAGATGGAACAGCAACCAGAAGTAGAGACTGAATCTTATCTAAAGTAAGTGACGAGCCTATGTCTGAGTTTAGTGCTTTGCTAGAAAAAATGAGAGAGAATTCCGAATCAGCACCCAGCAAAGACGAGAATGCCAGTATGATAAACGAGGTGGAAGTTGAACGTTACGACAAAAAGTAAGGCTACCGAATTAAAAGCAAACACTACTCCCGCAACTTCACCATTTTCTGGTAATACTTTCCAGAACCTGATTCGATGTGGAGCGTGTACATGCCTTGGGTTAACGATTGCAAACCGCTAAACGTGAATTCTAACGCATTGTAATCTTGTGCGTTTCGCTCAATGCGCCTTACCTCTTGTCCCAAGCTATTTACCAAACGGATAACAACTGTTTGTTGAGCAGAAGAATAAAAAGTGCCACTAATTTGAGTTGAAAATGGGTTGGGAGAAATATCAAACAATTCGCTTTCATCCACATTGGTTGGGTTAGTACCAGAGAGCTTCAAATTGGCTTTGGCAAAATTGGGAATGCCATAACCGTACAATCCATCGGGGTTTTTAAACTTATGTGCACTTGCCTCAATGGCATGGAAAATATCCATATTGGTGAGCGAATCCTTATGAATCTGCCACAGGCAGGCCGCCATTCCTGCTATGATGGGGCCCGAAAATGACGTTCCGTTCCCAGAAACGATCTCTCCTCCACCGCTTATCAGCGTGGCCCCTTGCCCTTGTGCGCAGACGTTCGGTTTAATATCGCCATCAGAAGATGGGCCTTGTGAACTGAAGTTGGCTATAAAACCTTCCGAATTAACAGCACCTATGGCCAAAACGCTATCGCCATCTGCCGGTGCCCCAATGTATTTCCAAGGCTTATCGCCTGAGTTTCCTGCGCTGTTAACCACAAGAATTCCCTTAGAAGCGGCTATATCCGCCCCTCTGGTACCACGAGTGGTATTGCCATCCATATCAGCATAACTGAAATCAAAATCCGAATTATCGAAGGTGGTATAGCCCAGCGATGAATTGATAATGTCAGCTCCTGCGCTATCTGCAAACTCTGCCCCAGCTATCCAGTAATCTAACTCCACGGGAAGTTCACCCGCGCCATCTTCGGTTATCAATAACAAGTAATTAGCCTTAGGAGCGGTTCCTATAAACTCGCCCGGCAAGTTTGCACCCATGGTAGAAAGCACGGACATGCCGTGAGAAGCATCGTCATAAATGGAATTGTCGCGAGCTACAAAATCCCAACCGCCAAGGATTTGTCCGTTTATCCGAAGACTATCAAATGCTGGAAACACATCCACATTAGGAAAACCCGCATCCAAAATCGCAATCAGCATTCCTTCTCCTCTGTATCCTTGATTGTGCACGGAAACTCCACCAAGCATATCAATCTGATTGAAACCAAAGCCGTAGTCATTCTCAGAGAAATCTGTAGTGGAAAGTGACTTTTCTGCTTCAACCATTTCAAACTTATTCACGGTTGGCTGGCTTCCATCTTTTTTACCAACTGGCTCTGTATTGAGTACAAATGGTAGGTTTTGAATCGTGTTAAGCGTGGCCTGATCTGGAACCGCAATAGTTACCGAATTGAACCATTTGGAGTGAGCGAGATAGGTTGCCCCTTGCGCTAAAACTGCCTGAACATAAGCTGGGTCAACCGGAAGGTCATTATCAATTATAGGGATGTTCTGGCGTTCTCGTCTATCTATGGCGCGCTGAGATAGAAACTCAAGCGGCTGAGATACATTGAAAGGCGTATTAGCTTTATCAGTAAATTGAATCCAATGCTGCACAGGAATTTGCCCCAAAGCAAAAACGGGAAACAGGACAATGGCTATGAACGCCCCCTTTTTCATGGGCCGAAGTCTGTAACTACTTGCTCAAAAATGAAGCCCACCGAATCTGCTCCTTGAATATTGTACATCCTCATTTGTTTGTGGATAAGCCCGACATTCTTGGCGTACACTTCCTTGGCGAACACATCAAGCCCTGCAAATGTTGGCCTGTCAATTTGAATTACCGTAACGGTAGAATCAAACGTCAAACCGTTGATGGTGTACGGTTCATGCACGTTTATGTACTCGTATTCCCAAACTGCCGGAACGGTAGTCAGATTATACAGCTGCTGCAACGTTTCGAGCGTGTTTTTGCTGTTTCCATTCCATGTTTCGCCCACTTTAACTGGGAAATTGTGCTTAATAAATACTACATTTTCCTCATTCTGTTCTGCAATTTCTGGAGTCCGAGTTCTGTACCAAACGTCTTTAATACTCCATTCAGCGGCAGGCGAATACTTTGCATAGCGCTCCACACGTATTGCTGGTCGGCCTTCTTCGTCTATAAAAGAAGATTCATTCAATTCGCGAAGAAAATAGTGCGCTTCTGAAAACCCCAGTTGTCCCGCGGGGTCGTCCTGCCAAGTAGAATCGACCTTGTAATCAACGTACTTTCCAAGCTCAGTTGGGAAATAGTCGTAGCCAATAAGCGGCAATACGGTATCTTCGCGGTAACAACCGCTCAACACCGATAGTACAACACCAAGTATGAGAATCTTTGTTTTCAATTTTTTTATTTCTTGCATCCTACTCCCAACACTCCACTTTTTACTCCTCGCTTAGCAACGAATAAATCCCCCCACCTTCCCGAAAAAAATCGGGACAGGCTGTGCCTCGGCATCCGCCTGAGGCGGAGGATTCGCTACTTATTGAGATTGTAGAAGGACGGGAGGCCTGCCCAATTCAAACTCAAAGGGAAGTAAATATAGAATCATTTTCCCTTTTCGTGCTTCCCATTTTCTTATTTCGGATTTCGGATTTTTTTATTTCGTGCTTTTCTTTTTTCGGATTTCGTGCTTTCCTCTTTCGAGTTTCGGATTTCTTACTTCTAATTTCCCTCAGTGGTCTTTCTTGATAAAACCGCCCCCGATCACATCATCACCTTCATAAAAAACAGCCGATTGTCCGGGAGCAATCGCACTCACTTCTTCGTAAAACTTAACGTTAAGCTCATTATTGCGTTGCTCCATTTTTGCCTTGCTCCCAGCGTGCTTGTAACGCACCTTTACCATGGCCTCCATCGATTCAGGAAGGCTTTCGTATTTCTGAAGATTCAACCCACGTACATTCATTTCTGTCTTCAAAAGATCTGCCTCCACCCCCAACGTAACTGTATTAGTATCTGGATGAATACCAGTAACATACATTGGTTCTCCTAAAGCTATTTCCAACCCTCTGCGTTGTCCGATAGTATAGAACGGATAACCGCGATGCTTGCCCAGTATTTTACCATTCTTATCCACGAAAAGTCCTCCATCGACTTCCTCTTCCAAGCCTTTAACTCTTCGTTTTAAGAAGCCACGATAATCGTTATCGGGGATAAAACATATCTCGTAACTCTCGCTCTTTTTGGCAATAGATTCATAGCCACTATCTAACGCTACTTGGCGAATATCTTTCTTGTGCATTTTCCCTAACGGAAAGATGGTTCTGGCCAAGTTCTCTTGGCTCAAGCCCCACAGCACATACGATTGATCCTTGGATTGATCGACTCCTTTAGAAACCACATGGCGTCCGTTCTCTTCACGAACTTGTGCGTAATGACCTGTTGCAATAAACTCGCAATCGAGCTGGTCGGCACGCTTCAAAAGCGCATCCCACTTAATATGTGTATTACACAAAACACATGGATTTGGTGTTCGTCCAGCTACATATTCGTCCACAAAATTATCGATGATGTAATCTCCAAACTCTTCTCGGATATCTATGATTATATGCGGAAAGCCAAAGTCAACCGCCATCTGGCGTGCATCGTTAATATCGTCTAAACTGCAACAGCCCGTGGTTTTGGTATTGCCACCAGCAGAGGCATAATCCCACGTTTTCATGGTCACACCAACTACCTGATAACCTTCGTTATGCAGCATCATGGCCACAACAGAACTGTCGAGTCCGCCACTCATCGCCACTAAAACCTTGCCCTTACTCATTGCCTTTTGCCTCCCAATCTATTGTGCTAATCAATGTGCCGTTCTCCCAAACTTCTACACGTTGCGTGCTTCCGTCTTCTTTGAAATAAGTCACTTTTCCGTTTAGCTGGTCTTCGTGATACCAGCCTTTCACTTTAACCTGTGTTCCTTTTAAATGTTCCATAACCTCATCTGGTCCTCCCATTTTGCTAGGTATTTCTTCTCTTACCCACTCTCCCGCATTGTAAAACTCCTTGAATTCACCTTCTCGTTTTCCTCTTTTGTAATTGTAAACGCTCTTCGGAATTTCATTCTCGTAATTCTCAGTGAACTTGCCATTCTCATATTTGGTGGTTTTCAGAACACCATTTTTATAAACGTCTTGTGTATAAACCGAGCCGTTTTCGTTGAAATTTAACCAAACTCCAGTTCTAATTCCCAAGGCGTACGTTCCTTGAATCTTTCGTTTTCCGTCTTCCTTATACATGACAAACTTGCCGTCAAGATTGCCCTCTACATAGTTGGCACTAACCCACGGTTTTCCGTTATCAAAAAACTTTTTCCAGACACCAGATTTTATTCCGTGGCTAAAATTGGTTTCTTCTCCTAACTGCCTGTTTTCGTAGTAGGTTTTCTGAGTGCCATGAAGCGTATCTAGCATATACGTTTCCTCTAAAACCAGAAGTTCTTTGTCGTTAAAGTATTGCCACAAGCTGTCTTTTTTCTGCTCACGGAAAATGCCTTTGGCCTTGATTTTTCCGTTTTTGTGATATACGTGATTTGCTACCGTGCCATCGCCAATATGATTGTTGGTCGCCTGTAATTTCCCGTTATCGTAGTAATACTGGAACAAGCCGTAAGGTTTATCGTCCTTGAACTGTCCTTGGTAGCGAACGCGGTCGTTGCTGTATGATTTCTTCCACTTTCCCTGCTTTAGGCCGTTTGCATCGGTCTGATTGAAGTCTTGCGCTGACACAGCAACAGTTATCAGCGATAGAAAACTGAATATGAAAATTTTAAATAGTTTACTCATTGGTTTTGCAAAGGTAACGTAGGCATGCACCGTATCAAACGTGAGGATATGTGTTATTCACAACGAACGATGGGCAACGATCATTTCACGTTTACCAGGCGGGCCTGGCACCTTCTCTACCTCAAATCCTGCGCCAAGCATGTTTCTGCGTACAGATCCTTTGCAGCAATAAGTGGTTAGAACTCCATTGAAATTGCTCCACGAAAATAACTTTTCGAACACTTCAGGTGTCCAAAGCTCGGGCTGGGTTTCGGGTTCAAATGCATCGAAATAGATTAGGTCAAATTTATCCGAAGGCTCAAAGTCTAAAAGTGAAATGTGGTGTTTGGTGATGGAGAAATTTGCATTGATGGCGGCTTCTTTGTCCCACTCAGCAAGCTGAATCGAATCAAACAAATCTCGACTCTCCGATAACTTTTCAGGTAATTCGTATTCCTTCCAAACCATTTTCGGTAGAGGAAACAGTTCTAGCGCGTGGTAGTTGATTACGATTCCTTCGCTAAGAGCAATTTGTGCGGTTAAAAGGGCATTCAATCCGGTTCCTAAGCCCATTTCGAGTAAAGTGACGTTTGTCACTCCTTTACCGATTTGCATTCGTAAACCTTTGTCTATGAAAACGTGTTGAGATTCTGTAAGTGCTCCATGCCTTGAATGATAAGTAGAACCAAGCTCTTCGTTCAAAATGGTTTGAGAACCATCTTTAGTAGAAACAATTTGTAAGGACGGTTTATAGGAATGCGACACACTCATTAAAGAACTAATTGAATAGAAAAAAGATATGATTACGAAGGAACAATTTGAAAGTGGTTATACCTACCAAGAATATAGAAACCTGGTTGACGAGAAGTTGGCAATTGGCCAAACAACTGGTTCGAGCACTGACCCTGCATACTTGGAGCATACAAAAATGAATATCCATCGTATGAAACGATGGGACAAAACCATTGAATTAAGCACGGAGTTGAAGTCTCAATTGGAAAATACTCCGTGTCCCGTAAACTGGTTATTATTAGCTGAGGGTTGGTGTGGCGATGCTTCTCAAAACGTCCCGTTTTTGAACAAAATGGCAGAAGCATCTCCAAATATTCGTCTTCGAATTCTATTGCGCGATGAACATCTTGACATTATGGATCAATACTTGACCAACGGTGGAAGAGCAATTCCTAAGCTTATTATTATGGATGCCTCCATGAATGAAATTGGAACATGGGGGCCAAGACCAGCAGAAATTCAAGAAATAGTTAGAATTGGCAAGCACGAAAAGGGTATGGATTCTGAATCGATTGGAAAAATGGTACAGAAATGGTATGCAAAGGATAAGGGCGTCACTATTGAAGAAGAGATGATGGGGATTATTGCTCAGATGGATTGTGTTTTAGACGAACGACATTAACATTCCTTAACGGATTGCGTATTTTTATTCAGGTGTAACGTATATAATTTAGTGCTCATGAAACAGTTTATACCATGCATGTTAATCGCATTGTTCTCGGTTCAAGCTTCCGCTTTTGCCAACAAGGGTGGTGGTAGTGAGATAATTGGTGGTGAGGCGAAGGTTTTACCTGATTGGGACGCCAACGTTTATCCGAACCCGAATAATGGCGTTTTCAGCGTGATGGTTACAGGAAATTCAGCTGCGCTTGATATATTGGTGTTTAACATCATTGGCGAGAAGGTTTTTGAACTTCAAATTCTAGGCGACCACGGAGCAAAGGTTGACCTTTCGGGCTTAAAAAAAGGGCTGTATGTAGTTCAGGTAATTGACAAAAACAGAGGCGAGGTAATTACCCGCAGAATGCACGTGGAGTGATTTTAAAAGTTATTGGGTCATTGAGTTACTTGTTATTGGGCAGAAAACTCCGATTATTCTAACTCACCCCAGTTCCGCAAGCGGAACTCTCCCCTCTCTTGCAAAGAGCTACGGTGTGTACACATCTTTTTATTACATGTTTTTAGCCACAGAAACACAGAGTTTCACAGAAGAAAAGAAAATATATTCTGTGCAGAATTCAGTGCATTCTGTGTTTCTGTGGCTGAGAAATGTTTCATTTCCATTTTTATCAGAGTTGTGTACACACCGTAGCTTGCAAAGAGAGGGGTGGCCGAATGAAATGAGTTCGGGGTGAGTTGAAATTTGAGCACGCCTTGATAACCAATAACCAATAATCAATTTACTTCAATCCCCTCTCCTTCTTAATTCGTTCGTAAGCTTCCGTCAGTTTTTGAAATTTCTCTTTGGCCGATTCCTGATGTTCAGGCCCTAAGTGGCTCACTTTATCAGGGTGATATTTGATTGCCATTTTTCGGTATGCCTTTTTCACTACATCGTCAGGAGCAGACTTCGAAATCTCCAAAATATGATAAACACTTTCAGTATTCTGCACCATAAACATTGCTTTGATGCTCATAAAATCAGGCTTGCTGATTCCCATGTATGAAGCAATTCGCGTAAGCATATCAACTTCATTTCCATGAATTTCGTTATCAGCATTTGCCAACTGAAACAGGTATTGGAGTAATTGCAATCTTGACGAGTGATCCATAAACGAACGAATCTGCATACTCACCTGACGAATTTCGATCGGTTTTTTGAGGATTTCGCGAAGCAGAAGTAACTGCTGCTTCGCTTTAGGTTCGCCAAACTGACCAATTAGGAATCGTTTTACAAACTCCAGTTCCGATTTCTTAATGGAATGGTCTGCCTTCATTACAGCGGCCGTGAGAATGAGCAATGAAGCTTCAAAATCACCAGCCGTAGTGCGGGTTCTTCTGCTAGATTGTCCAGCATCAACCTGAGGGTCGCCCCAGTTCATTGCATCGCCACTGGCGTTGTCATACAACGACCCAAAGGCAAACCCGAGCAATGCTCCTATAGGCCCGCCAAATGCCCAGCCTACCGTCCCTCCTAACCACTTTGCGTATTTAGCCATCGGGCGCGAAAATAAAACTAGGTTCTTGTTAATCTAGATATCAGCCCAATATGATTCGGGTATTCTTTCGAAAGAGACAAACGGCCAGCCATTTCAAAATCCTCAAAATCAAAACCGGGAGCTACAGTACAACCAACGAGACACCAGCTTCCGTTTTCCGTTACTTCAGATGCGAACCAGCTATTGCCCTTAACCACCAATTGCGGTTCCTCTACTCCTTCCAAATCCAAACCCAGTTGATGATTTAGATACGAACCGTCTCTTTGAATCTCGTGAATTGTCAATCCATCACCATCATAGAAATGCCACATTTCATCACTTTTTATGCGATGAAAAGCGGAGAAGTTTTCTTGGGTCAACAAGAAATATATAGCCGTAGAATAATTTCTATCTCCATCGTGCTCATGTAATGCAGCATGAGGAATTATACCTTTTGCTCGATACGTTTCTTTGTACCAACCGCCTTCGGGATGCTTAAGCATCTGCAATTGATCAATATAAAACTGGGCTTTTTCTGGAATCATCAATTTATGGATAGCGTTTTTTAGACTCTTCCATTTTCTTAGGAAGTTGAAAACTGATAATGTGCCAGAACATCATAAAATCTGAAGCCAAACTATAGAACGGATTGCCGAAAGCGGCCGGTTTGTTCTTCTCAAAGAAAAAATGCCCTACCCATGCAAAACCATAACCAGTAAAAGGCATCAGCACAAAGAATTTCCAATTGACTGTAACGATGCCAGCAACCGCTAGGGCAATGACCAACCCTGTACCAATAAAATGCAGCGTTCTACAAACAGAATCGGAATGTTCTGTCAGGTAAAACGGGTAAAATTCCTTTAGCGAATTGAATTTCGTTTTAGATACCATTGAACTTGTTTAGTCACGTGTCTTTTTCTTTCCTCCCAACGATTCCATAACAGATGTTAGAATAGAAAGTACAAGACTGAATAGCAATGCCGAGAACCATCCATCAACATAAAATCCATCCACCAAATGACTTCCCATCAATATGATTCCCGCATTGATGACCAAAAGAAAAAGTCCCAGTGTGAAAATGGTGATAGGAATAGTGAGAAGAACCAACAGTGGTTTGAGAAACCCATTTAGAAGCGCTAAAACAATGGCCACCCAAAGGGCCGCCACATAATCTGTGACTTCTGCGCCTGGCAGCAGCCAAGCCGTTAGAAAAACTGCGAGTGATGAGATGATAATCTTTACTAAAATGCTCATTTTAAATAAGTTATACGATAAATACAATTTGTGTAATCGTCTGATACTAGCAAGCTTCCGTCTTCCATTTCTAGTACATCTACGGGCCTTCCAATTCGTTCGGCACCACTAAGCCAGCCTTCGGCAAACACTTCATAACTAACAGCCAAATTGTCTTTCAGTTCAACTCGAGTAATTCTATATCCAACAGGAATAGTCTTATTCCAAGAACCATGCTCGGCAATGAAAATGGAGTTTCTGTACTTTTCTGGAAAAACGTCTTGTTCAATAAAAGTCATTCCAAGCGAAGCTACGTGTGCACCTAGCTTTCGTGCTGGAACCGTGAATTCCCAGCACGTTCGATCCTTCCCAAATTTGGGGTCGGCATATTCGCCAGCGTGGCAATACGGAAACCCGAAGTGCATTCCTTTCTCTTGCGCTCGATTCAACTCATCATTGGGTTTGTTATCACCAAACCAATCGCGGCCATTGTCAGTAAACCAAAGTTCCTTGGTTTTGGGATGCCAATCAAACCCGACTGAATTACGAATTCCATGTGCGAAAACCTCAAAGTCAGAACCATCAGCATTCATACGTGTGATGGAAGCGAATCGTTCATCCTCATCTTCCTTTAGACAATTATTGCAGGGAGCACCAACTGTTACGTAGAGTTTTCCATCGGGTCCGAATGCGATGTACTTCCAACCGTGATGTTTTTCATTAGGGAAGTCTCCTCGAATAAGTTCCATTTTAGGCGACTTGTTAAGCTTTCGGTCAATATTGCGCATTACAGAAACCTTGCTGATTTCTGCGATATACAAATCGCCATCGCGGTAAGCCACACCGTTTGGTTGTTTGAGGTTTTCTGCAAGCACATAGGTTTTGTCCGATTTCCAATCGCCATCCTCATCAACTACTGCATACACTTTTCCTTCTCCTCTACTTCCAACGAAAATCACACCCTTCGGGCCTTGTGCCAGCGAACGGGCATTTTCAACATCTGTGGCATACAGTTCAATCTTAAACCCTTCGGGAAGCTTTATTTCGTGCAGCATATCCTGAATTTTCTGTGCTCTGACAGAAAATGAGGAGATAAGAAACAAACCTAAAATCAGTCGATTCAAACCTGTTCCCTTAAAAATTGAAGCGTCAAGGCATTGAATTTATCTGGTTCTTCAAACTGAGGAACGTGACCACATTTTTCGAATGTTTCAAAGCGGGCATTGGGTAACAGCGCATGAATTTTCTGTCCATAAGTATATGGTAGGATGGCATCTTCCTTTCCCCAAAGTATCAGTTTTGGAATATTGATATTATTGAGCCGTTCGTAATGTGGGACATGATTCTCCAGCATGAAATTTCTTAGTGTACTTAAAACAGCACGTTTAGAGCCCTTGATAACCATGGGAGCCGAAAACCACTTAGCAAAACCACGGTGCTTTTTCTTGTCGAACACTCCTTTAATCGGAGCGCGTTTAAAAATCGCGCCACCAAATGTTCCAATTAACGCTTCACCAATTCCTTTGGGCTGAACTATGCGAATTCCTGGATCTTTTGGTGTTGGTATTCCGTAGCAATCCACCAAGAAAATTGATTTGATCAATTCTGGATGATGGCTCGCAAACCGGGTGCTAATTGCTCCTCCCATAGAAAGGCCAACGAGATGAAATTTCTCAGTAATACCAACAAATTTTATGAGATCAGAAACCTGCGCCATGAATAATTCGCTTCCGTGCTCGCCTTTTACACGTTCGGAAAAACCGCGACCATAAAGATCAAAACGGAGCACACGATAACCTTGTTTTATCAAGAATTTGAACTGATAATCCCAAACATGCATGTGCCCGATAAGCCCATGAATAAGCACAACTACTTCTCCATCTTCCTTCCCTTCGAACTCATATCGCACCTTTCCATTTGAAAGCTGTGCATACGAGCCTTGCCGTTCCATTTCTTTCAGAATACCCATGCTTCAAAGTTACCAAATGAGCGGTCACCCTGAATTTATTTCAGGGTCTAAATCAATAGATGCTGAAACAAGTTCAGGACGAACGTCTTACCAAGTTATCTTAAGCTTATTTACTTTGTAGTCAGATGGGAGAAATTGCCAAAGCTTTAAACGGGATAAAAACTAAGATTCCTGAAAACGTAACACTTGTAGCGGTATCAAAGACCAAACCAAACGAGGTATTGATGGAGGCATACGAAACCGGACAGCGAATTTTTGGGGAAAACCGTGTTCAAGAACTTGTTCCTAAATCAGAAACGCTTCCTAAGGAAATTGAATGGCACATGATTGGGCATTTGCAGAGCAACAAAATCAAATACATTGCACCTTTTGTAAGCTGCATTCATTCGGTAGATAAAGTAAAACTGCTTCGCGGCATCAATAAAGAAGCGGCAAAGAACAACCGAGTTATTCGCGTATTACTTCAGTTTCATGTAGCAAAAGAAGCAACTAAGTTCGGTTTGAGTTTAGAAGAGGCAAAAGAATATTTGCGTTTAAACGAACACGTGAATATGAAGAATATTGAGATTGCAGGCGTTATGGGAATGGCAACTTTCACGGATAACGAAACTCAGGTTACGAACGAGTTTAAAACACTGAAAAGCATTTTTGACCAATTGAAAACAAGCTATTTCTCAGATCAAGATTCGTTTAAGGAAATTTCGATGGGTATGTCTGGCGATTACAAGATTGCAATTGAAGAAGGAAGCACGATGGTTCGGGTTGGTAGTTTGATTTTTGGAGGTAGGTAATTGTGAATGGTTTTTGGGTTGACGAAAATCTGAACCTGCAAATAATAATCGAAATCAGGTTAATAGACAAAAAGAAGGGGTTTGGGTATAGACCAAATCCCAGATTCAGGTCAAACCTAGGCTCAGTTTACATCAATGTAGTCGGGCAAAAACGATACCCCCTACTCTCTTTTTAGATTAATTGGTTCTACTGTTATTTTAATATGCTTATCCGCATCTTTCCCCAATAGCCTGGTCATAAACGGAAATTTCAGATTTTAATGTAACAGATCAACATGAAATAGCCACAACTTGTCCCGACCATTCGGGACAAGTTGTGGCAAAAAACATGTTCAGGTTGTGTTAAAATTAGACCCGATTGTCCTGTATTTTTACTGGTAAACATGTGGGGAATCAGAAAAACAAACGCTTCCCCGATAAGTTATCCTTTGATTTGGTCGGATTATTCGTGATCTAATAACCACACCAAATTTCAGTTCACGCTTTTAAAAGCATCCTTTACTCAAAACCACTATTCTCTTTTCCAACCAAGGTAATTTCAGGCTTGGTATGGTAGAAACGCCTTTTCCAAAAACGAAGGAGAAAATCGAGGTCCGGCAACAGGTCTCTGCCAAGCCCTTCGGTGAAAAAGGGCAATCGGTCCTTGCAATTGTTTATGCAGAAAAGGGCAAGCTCAGTAGAAAACTCGTCTGAATACAGCAAGGGAAAAACATCCGTTTCATCGTCCTCCAAATTAAAAGCAGGGTTGTTGGGCAATGGGAAAGCGTGGTTCATTCCGAATGCCATCTCAATTCCCCCTTTGGGGTTGAAGAAGACAAGGCACATTTGGGCAGAATCATCGTACTTGATATGCGTAGTGTCCATACCGTCTGTCAGCCCATCGTACTTGGATCGTTGCAATGCTTCCTCATGCTCCTTATCCGAAAGATTCAATGTGCCATTGGTATAGTTGGTGCAGTCAGTAAGGAATGACTCCAGTTTTTCTGCTTGCATGAAAGCAATCTGCGAACCATTGTTGAACGCCTTGAACGCTTCGAACTGTCCTTCCAGGATCTCATCCATTTTCTCTCCTTCGTCAAGGAAATTGACCTGCATTCTGCTCTTCACGGAATTCTTCTCATCCAGTACCGTATCCGCCTCGAACGCGGTAATGGTACTGATGCCGGAGAACCACCATTCGCCTTTCCATTTCACAATGCCGAGATACGCCATCGTATCAACCTCAGCAAGCAGCTCGTATCCGTCATACGATTCTTTCAGCATTCTGAACTGCTTACCGGAAGCAATATGCTCAATAAACAGGTGTGTTTCGTCCCGCCCCTTGTAGAGGAAGAATCCCTCAATTTTGGGAGACATGTTCCGAATGTCATTGCTGAGCGGATGGTCGCTGCCCAGGATCTCGGCCGTCCATTCATTCCCCTTCTTGCTAAGCAGCTGTGTGTGAGCGGCATGAAGTGTCGTGTCCTGCACTTGGGTCAGATACGCCCCCAGCCTATCGAGATTACCGTGCTCCTCTAGAATGTCAAACACCTCTTCGGCCAAACGGAATCCCGTATCGGGATGGAACAGATAGCTGTTGAAAAGCACCGTGCCGATCAATTCGCGCACCTGATAGAAATCCTTCTCTTCCGGGTCTATCTGATAGTACGGGAGCAGTTGCGTGTTCTCGGGCGCATTCTCCCATGCCTCCTCAAAAACATCCATCACTTCTGCGGATGCGCCCATAATGAACTCGGTCTGGGGCGGCAGAACAATTTCGTCCTGAATGGTATTGAGATAGTACCACATCAGGAACCGCACATCCTCCAAGTTTATCTCCTCCTCAAAATAATCGTCAGACCAGTAGAACGGAAGCGGTTTCCCGTACATGCCGTGGTGCATCCGCACAAAGGAGTTCCAGATGTTGGTGCCCGATACGAGGTCTTCAAAATAGGAAGTGATCAGGCACGCCAGCTCATTTATCTCTACGTTGCTGAGGTCTATTTTCTGCAGCAGTTCTTCCTCATAGAACATGAGCGCCTCCTTCACTTCATTGCTCAGCCGCAGATAATAAAGGTCGGTGCTGGTCTGGCGCTCATAAGGTTTCAGCCGCAGCCAGTCTTTAATGTAGATTTTCTTGGTGATGTTTTTCAGCATACTGAATTGGTGTAAAGCATAGTAGTCCGATAATCAGTACAAAGAAACAGTTTCAGCACGATAGGGCCTGCGTTTGCAAGCAAATTCATCCTTTACTTTTCAATAATTTCCTCACATGTTTTCAACAATTGCACGGGCGCGTTCCGAGGATGTGACTGAAACATCCGCCCCATCAGGCCAATGCAAACGCTTACTAAAATTGTGATGCCATAACTCATTGAATTTTACGTTCAAATATTTGCGAATAACGATTAGCGAACTGCGATTGGCCAATCCAACCAAACCTGCACTAGCGGCATTGCCATTCGGTTTCCGATATTGGGCAGATGAAGGAACTGAAAGTTGCGGTTGTTGATTTTGTAAAAGCAGATTTCAGTTGGAGAATCTACGGTATTACCATGCTGTTGCTGGTTGTGGCCATGTTTATCAATTACAGCTCGGTTATTGACTTAAATCTGTTTGAAATTCGAAGTGGTTTCTTTGCTAGACTTGGTTACTACGGATTACTCTTTGGAGGAACTTATTTTGCCACAGCTCTTATTGCTGCAAAAGGTGCTGAAAAGCCATTCCTGAAAGACTGGCGTTTTTGGGTTTTAGCAACAGCATTCGTTTTCATAGCCACCATTCCAAAGCTTCATATTCTGAAGCTGATAAACGTAAGGGAACAAGACTGGAGTTTGCACGAAATGATATTCGTTTCTAAAGGGCATTTCTTTTTCCACCAAATGGTGATTTCACTGGCTGGGTTAGGGATTGTAAAACTGCTATTTCATAAATGGGTCAACATTGATTACGGTTTTCGAGCCGATTGGAAAACGCTGAAGCCATATTTCTTTGTGCTAGCAATTGTTGCTCCTTTGGTAATTGGCGCATCCTTCTTTCCCGATTTTCAACAAGCATATCCGCAGTACAAACCATGGAATTTTAAGGGAGTATTCGACCTTTCTATAGGCCAGCGAGCAGCCATTTTTGAAATGTGTTATTCAACAGGTTTTGTAGCTGTGGAAGCCATTTTTCGTGGAGCATTGGCCATTACCATGGTTAAGATTATGGGGTCACGAGCTGTTCTTGCAATGGCTTCTTTCTACTTTGTATTCCATTTTGGCAAGCCTACAGGAGAAGCGGTTGGTGCGTTCTTTGGTGGTTATGCCTTAGGAGTTCTTGCTATACACAGCAGAAGTGTCTTGGGTGGATTGATAGTGCATTTAGGCGTGGCTATGCTAATGGAAACGATGGCTTACCTGCATCATTACCTTTGAGGCTTCGAACCAATTTAAAATGTCAAAAACCAGAAAAATTCTTGTTCCCGTAATTCTGATTTTAGGGTTGATTCAATTCATTCCGCGCGATAGAGCAATAGTTGAAACTGACCCATCCGCCAAATTCACAACAGACAATATAGAAGTTCAGAACATTATCGATAAAGCATGTATGGATTGCCATTCTAACGAAACAACTTATCCGTGGTATGGAAGCATTACTCCAATTAATTTTTGTTTAGAGCGCCATGTAGAAGAAGGTAATGAACATTTGAATTTCTCTGAATGGAACGCCATGCCCGCAAAAGACCGCGAACATGCCTCGGAGGAAATTGTTGAAATGGTGGAGAAGAAGGAAATGCCAATGCTATTTTATTGGTTGATTCATTGGGATGCGAAACTGACGGGTGCTGAACGAACTACTTTGGTGGAATATTTTAAAACGCTATAAGGGTATGTCGCGGCACGCCCCTACAAGAACATGAACGAATTCGAACTCATAGCAGATTTCAAACCCATGGGCGATCAGCCCACGGCCATCAGGCAATTGGTGGAAGGGGTTGAAGCGGGCGACACCGATCAGGTGCTGCTTGGCGTAACGGGTTCTGGCAAGACCTTCACCATGGCAAATGTGATTGCGCAAACAGGCCGCCCCACGCTCATTCTCAGTCATAATAAAACACTGGCCGCGCAGCTTTTCGGTGAGTTCAAACAGTTCTTTCCTCATAATGCGGTCGAATATTATGTTTCGTATTACGATTACTATCAGCCTGAGGCGTATCTGCCCGTTACGGACACCTACATTGAGAAGGACCTGCAGATAAATGATGAGATTGAGAAGCACCGTTTGAGTGCCGCCTCCACCCTGCTTTCGGGCAGGCGCGATGTGGTGGTGGTCGCCTCCGTTTCGTGCATTTATGGTATTGGAAACCCAACAGATTTCTCCAACAATACGGTTGAAATAAAGGTGGGGCAGCTGATAAGCCGCGAGAAATTCCTGCACAGCCTGGTCTCTAGCCTGTATGCACGTGCCAACGTTACGCTCGAACGGGGTCAGTTCCGTGTAAAGGGCGATACGGTTGATGTGTATGTGGCTTATGCGGATTACGCATACCGTGTTTTCTTCTTTGGCGATGAGATTGAAGAAATTGAGAAGATCGACCCCAAGAATGGTTCAACACTAGAAACTTTGCAACGTGCAGTTATCTACCCAGCCAACAATTTCGTCACATCAAAAGACACCTTACTCCAAAAAATCTGGGAGATTCAAGAAGATATGGTTAAGCAGGTTGACTATTTCAATGAAACAGGAAAGCCACTAGAAGCCAAGCGTTTACAAGAACGAGTTGAATATGACATTGAAATGATGCGTGAGCTCGGCTACTGCTCAGGTATCGAAAATTACTCTCGATATTTTGATGGTAGGAAAGCTGGAATCCGTCCGTTCTGTCTGCTGGATTATTTCCCTGATGATTTTCTGATGTTCATTGACGAAAGCCACGTTTCGGTTTCGCAAATTGGCGCCATGTATGGCGGTGATAGAAGCCGAAAAGAGAACCTAGTTGGCTATGGATTTAGATTGCCATCGGCCATGGACAACCGACCACTTAAGTTTGATGAGTTTGAAAGTATGGTTCATCAAACCATCTATGTTTCCGCTACGCCTGCCGATTACGAATTGGAGAAAAGTGGTGGAATAGTTGCTGAACAGATTATTCGTCCTACTGGACTCTTAGATCCAATTATTGAAGTTCGTCCAAGCGTCAATCAGGTGGATGATCTGCTTGACATGGTCGATAAAACGGTGAAGAAGAATGAACGCGTGCTGGTAACTACCCTCACCAAACGGATGGCCGAGGAATTGGCAAAATACATGGCCCGTTTGGATGTTAACTGCCGCTACATCCACTCAGAAGTTGATACGGTTGAACGCGTGGAAATTCTTCGAGATCTCCGTTTAGGAAACTTTGATGTGCTGATCGGAATCAATCTCCTTCGGGAAGGTCTTGACCTTCCGGAAGTGAGCCTAGTTGCCATTCTGGATGCTGATAAAGAAGGGTTTCTGCGGTCTGCAAGATCGCTTACTCAAACCGCTGGACGAGCTGCGAGAAACGTTAATGGATTGGTAATTATGTATGCTGATAAGATTACAAAATCAATGAAACAAACCATTGACGAAACCGAACGCAGACGCGAAAAACAAATAAAATTCAATACTGATAATGGGCTGGTTCCAACCGCACTCAACAAATCTCGCGAAGCGATTATGAGCCAAACTTCGGTTGCGGGAAGCATGAAGCGAAGAGCCAAATACGATGTTCAAGGAGATATGAACCAGGCAGCAGAAGCAGGAATTGAATACTTAAGTAAAGACGAATTGAAAAAGAGATTGGGACAAACGCGAGTGTTTATGGAACAGGCAGCCAAAGAGCTGGACTTTCTTGAAGCCGCTCGATTGCGAGATGAGATGAAAACGATTGAGCAGCAGATTGTGGGCAAAAGCTAAAGTTCTCCGTTTTCAATCTTTAGCACAATTTCTTCGATTAGTTTATCATCACCTTTGGGGTCGTATTCAGATTTCAGGTCGTAATTGAACATTTTTGCTATTCCCTGAAAAAACCAAGCAGTAAACCCGCCTCTAAATTCCTTAACTATATCGTACGAAATGTTTCCAGTTTCCCTGTCAAGTAGTTTAATGAGAATTCGACCCTGTGTAAACGAAAGCTTGGTCAGCTCTCCTTCGTAATCTCTCTTTATCTCTTTTTCCAACTGCTTCATTCTTCTCTTCCGCTCGCGCTTCGACATTTCTGCCACTTCGGTTTCTACCTCCTTCATTCGCTTTCCTGCTAACTGCGCATAGGGCAGCACCTTCTTAATGTGATACGCCAATCGATAATATTTCTTTCGTGCTTTTTTGCTTTTAAAAACACGCTTGGCGGTTGCTATGGCTGGTGGTAAAGCAATAACCGGAATGGTATCTCCGTCAACAATTATTGCATCGTATAACGTTCCATCGATAAAGACAGATGCAGTTGAGTCTCGAACCACTCGCTGTTTTAAAGAACTCACTCTTCTTCCGCCCTTGGTTGCCACACTAGCAGCATGATTACTATCGCCATCTGCCAAGTGTCCATTCGTAGGTATTGCACCAGGACGTTCCTTTTGTAAATGTGGCTCAACAGAATGCTCCTGGGCAAACAGCACAACAGGCATGAGAAACATCAAAATACTGGTGGCAAATCGCATAAGCAAAAGATAAGGCAATTTTCGCGCCAACAGAGTTATCTGGTTATCAACTCAACCACTTTCTGTTGGTTTTCCATCTTGAAACAGTTGTCTCATTTGCTGATGACGGAACCGAAACTTCAACCGATTTTTCAGCAAAAGCAGTCATTAAAGCGGCAATTTCCAGCTCGTCTTTATCCACCTCATTCAACTCTTCAGGATTGAAATGGTCGGCAACAAAACCTGTATCAAACTTGCCTGAAACAAATGCGGGATGTTCCATTACGAATTTGCAAAAAGGCAAAGTGGTTTTCACTCCTGTAATATGGTATTCTTCTATCGCGCGAACCATTTTGGTTCTTGCTTCATCCCTATTTTGGGCATGAACCACCAACTTTGCAATCATCGGATCATAATAGATTGGAATATCCATTCCTTGCTCAAAACCATCATCAACCCGAACACCTGGTCCTTCTGGCCGAACGTATCTTTCTAGCTTTCCAATATCAGGCAGAAAATTATTTTGCGGGTCTTCTGCATAAACCCGGCACTCAATGGCATGCCCGTTAATCTTTAAATCATCCTGCGAAAACGAGAGTTTCTCCCCTCTTGCTACACGAATTTGCTCTTTTACCAAATCAATTCCAGAAATGAATTCTGAAACTGGATGTTCTACCTGCAACCGTGTGTTCATTTCAAGGAAATAAAAATCCAACTTCTCATCAACTAGAAACTCGACTGTGCCTGCACCTACATAATTACAAGCACGCGCCACATCTTTGGCGCACGCTCCCATTTTTTGGCGCATTTCTGCAGAAACAGTAGATGAAGGTGCTTCCTCTATCACCTTTTGATGTCTTCTCTGAATAGAGCATTCACGCTCAAACAAGTGAACCACGTTACCATGTTTATCGGCAAGCACCTGAATTTCTATATGACGAGGAGAGCTTACGAAACGCTCGATGAAAACCGCGCCATTTCCAAACGATGATGTAGCCTCAGAAATGGCTAGGTTCATTTGTTCTTCCAAATCTTCTTCAGCAAAAACAATTCGCATTCCCTTCCCTCCGCCTCCAGCAGATGCTTTTATCATAACCGGAAACCCAATTTCCTTTGCGGTAGTAATGGCCTCCTTAAGGTCTGCCACGGCTCCTTCTGTTCCAGGAACCAGCGGAATGTTGTAACTTTTTACAGCTGCTTTGGCCGATAACTTATCTCCCATAATTTGCATAGAGTGGGCAGATGGACCAATAAGCGTGATACCCGCCTTTTCTAAAGCATTAGCAAAATCAGCATTTTCAGAAAGAAAACCGTAGCCGGGATGCACGCCATCTACATTCAACTCTTTGCAGACTTCAATGATTTTTTCTCCAAGAAGATAGCTTTGATTCGAGGGTGGTGGACCAAGACAAACGGCTTCATCCGCGTAGCGAACATGTAGCGCATTTCTATCCGCTTCCGAATAAACGGCAACAGTTTTGATTCCCATTTCGCGTGCCGAGCGCATGATACGCAATGCGATTTCACCTCGGTTGGCCACTAAAATTTTGTTCATCTCGTCCTTTTGAAAGGCTGCTAAAATAGCAATTGCCTATGTAGCAAAATGATGTATGGTTGGTTAACCCAAATCATGCATGGCAAGCAATGGAACTTTTGTGTGCAACGCCAATTTTCTGGTCACACTTTTATGGAAAATCGCATCAAAGAAATTATTCTTTCGAGGAACCACCGCCAACAGGTCAATTTCGTGAGAATTCAAGTAATTCTCAATTGCTTGAGACTTGTCTTTTCCATCTTCAAAATGAAATGTGTGGTCAATCTCTTCTAATAACTGATCTAGTTTCAAACCTGCAATAGCCTCGTCTATAGAAGTTGATTTCCCCTCATCAAGCACATTCATGAGATGAATATGAGACCCAAATTGCTTGGCAATATCTATCATAGGCTGGATTACATCGACCGTGCTAAACCCCTTGTTATCAGAAGCAAATAGAATGTGCTTGGGAACAGCTATTTCTGCTTCATAGGGAACGGCAATTACCGTACAAGATACAATCTGAATGACATCGGCTGTATTGCTGCCAATAACCACCGCTGCCAACCCTGAAGCGCCTTTTGTCCCCATCACTATCAAATCAATCGCCAATTCATCTACCAATGCGTTCACATTAAACGAGAATGAACCAATCTCAACACGGGTGGAAAACGAAAAATTGCTGTTTACATATGACTTTCTTAACCCTTCTGCATCCTTTTCCAATAACTTATTCAGCTCTTCATGTCCCAAACTATCGAAGGAAACAGGCATGTCAGTCGTGGAAACTGGTACATCAAAAGATTGAAAAAGAACAAACTCTACTTCGCGACCCTCAAGCAAATTCAGTGCATATTTAAGCGCATGTTTCGCATTGTCGCTTCCATCTGTAGGAATCAGAACTTTATACATGGGGTAGTAAAAATAATGTTGGTTAATGAAATGCAATGATGGGCACATCAATGTGCTGCATCATTTTCTTGGTTGTACTGCGCCCAAAAAGCTTGCTAAAAAAATCAGTTTTCTTGGTAACCATTGCTAGCAGATCTACCTTATTTTCTTTTGCAAATGTGGTAATTGCTGCGTTTAAATCATTGCCTTCGATGAAATGAAATGAGTGTTTAACTCCATCAAAGACACTGGTTGGTTTACGTTGGTTGTTTGCATCACTTCCAACCGCGTCCAACTCGCCATCAGGCACAACGTTAAGAATGAGAAGATGAGCATCAAACCTTTGTACCAAGTTGGCCAATTCGGTTGGAAAAACACCTCGAATAAGCAATTCATCATCTATGGCAAAAAGAATCTTAGCGGGCACAGAAAGCTCTGCCGATTCTGGTATGGCCAACACTGGACAAACCACATGCTGCATAACGTTGGATGCAACGCTTCCCACAAGAACTTCTTTTATTCCGCTGGCACCAGTAGTACCCATAACCACCATATCGAAACCTTTTTCCTCTGTTAAATGCTTAACCACTGTTTCTGGAACTCCCATTTCAGAAAGTGTATCAATTTGCCCATCTAAATGAGGAAATTCTGCAACCAGAGTTTGCAGTTCAGAGTGTAACTTGTTTTGCGATTCGCTTCGAAGAATGTCTGCGATTGAAATAAGCATCGTGGTTCCAGAATGGGGCATCTCGTACGTATTTAGCAACGTGTACTTTACACTTTTCCCAAACATGATAAAGGCATATCGAATAGCTCTATTGGCGTTGACAGAAAAATCTGTGGGTAGTAGAATGTTCTTCATTTTACATTAAATACTTTGCTAATGGGTAAAGCTAAATGCAGATTAGACTGGCATAATTGAGTGCTGTCACACCAAAAACTGATAATAATCAAGAAAGATTATGCACGGCAACCCCATTTATCCTGTTTTGTCAAACGCACGCCTAAAAATCCGAGAACCTCGGGTTATATTTGCAGAACCAAACAACTGCGTTTGTATTTGGAAACCAAATGATTAATATGAAAATGAAGAACTTATTTACTCTCTTGCTTCTTTCTGCTCCATTTTGGACATCTGCACAAAAACTAACCTGCGAAACACACAGCAGAACCAACGCCATACTTGAGCAGTCTCCCGAGAAAAGGGCATTAATGGAGCAGTTAAATCGGGAAGCGTTGGAATACACAGCAGAGCACTATGGCGAGCGTGCAGGAGACGTAAAGGTTATTCCTACGGTTATTCATGTTATACACGAATACGGCTCTGAGAATCTATCTAAAGCAGCTATTTTGAACGTGATGGAAGCTGTAAACCAAGAACTTCGTGGCCAGAATAACACGAATTCTGTTAATTCCGCTTTCCAGGGGCTCATAGCCGATGCAGGATTTGAACTCAGACTTGCCAAGATTGATGATAACGGCAATTGCACGGATGGAATTACCAGAACCGTTTCTAGCCAGACTCAAAATGCAGATGAAAGCATTAAAAGTCTCGTTAATTGGAATAGCGGTAGTAGAAGGTATTTGCAGGTGTGGTTGGTAAATTCGCTGGAAAGCGGTTCTGCAGGGTACACCTATTACCCGGGAACGGTTGGGGCAGCCAATAATGGAATTGTCATACTAGCCAATCAATTTCAAATAGCGCTTTCGCACGAGTTTGGACATTGGGTGAACCTAGCCCACACTTGGGGGCCAACAAACGAAGCTGGGGTTCCCATTAATTGTAACTACGATGATGACGTAGCAGACACGCCCAACACAGAAGGAGGAGGCAGCTGTAGTGGCTCTACCTCCTGTGGAAGTCTGGATAACACAGAAAACTTTATGGATTATTCGAACTGCGCTAAGATGTTCACATTGGGGCAGGCATCAAGAATGCAGTCTGCCGCCAACTCCTCCATTGGCGAAAGAAGCACGTATTGGGCAAGTGCCAACCGTGCTGCCACCGGCACCAATGATGGCTTTACAAACAGTTGCGTTCCAACCATTGCGTTTTCTCCTGCAAATGCATTGGGATGTGAGGGGTTTTCAGTTGAATTTGAGGATGGTTCTTTTGGTGCAGATTTGGATCCTAGTTGGGATTGGACCTGGAACTTTCCTGGAGGAACGCCATCTTCGAGTAATGACGAAAACCCAACCGTTACCTATAACGATGCTGGAACATACAATGTGACTTTGACCATCAGCAATAATGCAGGTTCAGACTCTGAAACCATTCAAGGGGCCGTGGTCGTAAATCAACTTGGAGGAGGGCTCATTGGCGCTTACACTGAAGGCGCAGAAGACACAGGTTTCCCAAACAATGCCGGGTCTGCTACTGACTGGGAAATAGAAACTCCCGGAGGACTTACATGGCAGCGCACAACTACCTCTTCCTATACAGGAGATGCGTGTGTTCGCATTAACCTAAGAAATATAACATCTGGTGTAATTAATAGCTTAATCAGTCCGCCTTTGGATATGACTAACGTTTCATCTACCGATGCGCGAATGACTTTTAGATACGCACATGCAAATAGAAATTCCACCACCAATAGTGAGCGATTAAAAATTTACGCTTCCTCTGATTGTGGTGAAACGTGGAAGCTACGCTTTAACAAAGTTGGAGATGGTCTAAATACCGCTGGAGCTACCGTGTCAGGAATTTTTACTCCCGATGCTTCAGATTGGGAAGAAGAATCTGTGTCACTCGGTGTAATGGCCGGAAAGGAGCACGTATTGATAAAGTTTGAAGCGGAAAGCGACAGACAGAGTTACCTATACATTGACGATATTAATATTACGCCAAACGTAACCAATGTTGGGGTTGAAGAAATAGGAGCCATTTCAAACATGCGTGTTTTCCCAAACCCAATTAATTCCAATAGCCAGCTAAATATTTCTGTTAAGGAAGTAATTGACGTACAAATTGTACTGCTCAACATGGTTGGGCAAACACTATCAACAAGTAATCGCCAATTGCAGATAGGACTCAACAAAATTTCTCTTGCTGAAGAGAATACAGCTCTCAATTCAGGTATTTATCTCGTACAAGTACGCACGAATGAAGGAACTCAGACCATCCGATTTGTGAAGAATTAACAAGCGGTTAAAAATCTATACCAGAAGTCCTCGTTGCATTAGCTTCGGGGACTTCTTAGTTAATATCTTTGCGCACTTCAAATTAGACCTGTTCGTGTTTTCAGTTAAATGAGTGAAATAAGAGACAAGTATCAGCCCGTAATTGGGCTTGAAGTGCACATGCAGCTTTTGACCAAATCGAAAGCCTACAGCAGCGATAGCACCGAGTTTGGCGCATTGCCAAACAGCAATGTGAGCGTTATTACACTCGGGCATCCCGGTACGCTTCCGAAAGTGAACCACGCAGTAGTTGATAGTGCCATTAAACTGGGATTGGCGTGCGGCTGTACCATTCGAGAACGAAACGAATACGCTCGTAAGAATTACTTCTACGCAGATTTACCGAAAGGCTACCAAATTACGCAGGACACTACTCCTATTTGCACTGGAGGTACGATTACTATCAAGCTAGGAAATGGCGAAGAGAAAGCCATCAACCTCACCCGTATCCACATGGAGGAGGATGCTGGAAAGAGCATGCACGATCAAGATCCGTTCGATACACTAGTTGACCTTAACCGAGCTGGTGTTCCGCTTTTGGAAATCGTTTCTGAGCCAGAACTAAGAAGTGGTGAAGAAGCGTACGCGTACATTTCGGAAGTAAGAAAATTGGTTCGTTACTTGGAGATTTGTGATGGAAATATGGAGGAAGGAAGTCTCCGGTGCGATGCCAACATTTCAGTAATGCTGAAAGGAGCCGAGAAATTTGGAAGGCGAGTTGAGGTAAAGAACATGAACTCCATCCGAAATGTGCAACGCGCCATTGAGTTTGAAATTGAGCGTCAAATTGCAGAAGTTGAAGCGGGTGGAGAAATCAGTCAGGATACACGAAGCTTTGATGCAGGGAAAGGAACAACTTTCGTCATGCGTAGTAAAGAAATGGCAAACGATTACCGCTATTTCCCAGAGCCAGACCTCCCTCCCATTATTGTGGATGAAAAATGGATCGCAGACATCAAAGCAACCATGCCCGCCTTGCCGAACGAACTTCACAAGAAATTCACGAAAGATTTTGGCCTGAATGAATACGATGCAGGTGTTCTGACAGAAAGCAAGCCCGTTGCATTGTATTTCAACGAGTTGACTTCATATACCAAGAATTACAAAGCAGCATCCAACTGGGTAACAGGCGATATCAAATCCTACCTGAACGAGTTTGCAATTCACATGGAGGATTTCCCTGTGAAACCCAAAACAATGGCGGACCTCATTGCGTTAATCGATGATGGTAAGGTTAGTCATTCAGCAGTTTCACAAAAACTGTTTCCTGAGTTGTGTAAAACACCAGAAAAAGCTCCGCTGGAAATTGCAAAGAGCTTGGATCTCATTCAAGAAAGCGACAGCGGGCAAATGGAAGAATGGGTGGATGCTGCATTGGCGGCTTACCCTGATAAAGTTGAAGAATACCGAGGAGGAAAAAAAGGTGTACTCGGCCTTTTTATGGGTCAAGTGATGAAATTGAGTAAGGGAAAGGCCGACCCAAAACTGGCCAGTCAATTAGTAAGACAGAAATTAGAAAGCCCATCCTGACCTTCCCGAAGGGAAGGGAATTCGTGAATACGACAATTTAAAAATGATACCCCGTTTGATTACCAGTTTGTTAAAGTTGACCATGCCATTCGTTTCCTACTGAACTGTGTAAGTTGCGAATCCCCCTTTCAAAGGGGGTGTCGAGGTACGAGACGGGGGATTTACTGGTACGATACCGAGGAATCAAAATTTAAAAAGAACATGAAATCAAATTCAATTTTAAGCGATTTAAGAACAGCCTTTTCTCCCCTTTGGGGAGATGCCGCAGGCAGAGGGGCCTCTATCACAATGGCACTCCTTTTATTCTTCTTTGCAGGATGCACGCAAAAAGGAGCCAGCATTAAAGGAAATCTGCTGAACGCGGAAGGAGAAATGGTTCGCTTAGAACACCTCTCTTCTACAAAAAGCACGACAGTAGATTCTGCTGAAGTGAGTTCAAACGGTAGTTTTAAACTGAGTACGGGAGAGATTACGGAACCTGGTTTTTACCGATTGAAAATCGATGAAAACAACTTCGTAATTCTGCTTTTAAATGATGGCGAAAGCACTACCGTAAGCGGAAACGCCCTTGATTTCTATCAGAGTTATCAGATAGAAGGTTCAGAAGGCTCTGCCACGCTGCGGTATTTAGATGAGCGTTTGCGAGGCGATTATAATAAGACCGACAGCCTGAGAAAAACATTTCAAGCGTACCAGCAGCAAGGACATCCACGATTGGATTCTATTGCACAGGCAATTGATGCTGTTTTCCAAGAAATGCAAGAAGCGAAGCGCCAATTTGTACTTGCATTCATCGAAGATAATTCAAATTCACTTGTTGCGCTTTCAGCGGTACAGTCGCTAGATCCAGCGGAAGATTTAGGCGTGTATGAAGAAGTAGCTGAGAATCTAACCGCGACTTTTCCTGAATCTGATTATGTGAAGAAATTCAAAGTACAATTAGTTGACATCCGATCGAAGCAACAGGCTGCTGGAAGAACCGAAATAGGTGCTGTTGCTCCAGAAATAGTACTCAAAACTCCCGAAGGCGAAACCATCAAGCTTTCTGATTTCAAAGGAAAAGTAACAATGATTGATTTCTGGGCGTCTTGGTGCAAACCATGCCGAATGGAAAACCCGAACGTGGTTAAGGTCTATAACAAGTACAAGAGCAAAGGCTTTGAGATATTCGGTGTTTCGTTAGATCAGGATGGTGAGAAATGGGTAGAAGCAATTGCGCAAGACGGCCTCACTTGGAAACATGGGTCGGAACTTAAATTCTGGCAATCTAGCTTTGTATCTGCATACAATCTGGACGGCATACCCATGACATACCTTTTGGACGAGAACGGAATCATCATCGCCAAAGGATTGCGTGGCGAGCAGTTGGAGCAGAAGCTGAAAGAAATATTTGGGTAAAACCAGCCCCTCCTAACCTCCCCAAAGGGGAGGAATGGCACCGAGATAAATGAACTATAAAAATCAGCTTCTAGCTTCTTTCTTCCCTTTGGGGAGATGCCGAAGGCAGAGGGGCTTGTTGGTTCTTTTTCTCCTTCTCCCCTTTTCCCTTTCTGCACAAGACTACTTCCAGCAGGAAGTCAACTACGAAATTCATGTTTCGTTGGATGATGAGGCGCATCAACTTCATGCTTCCGAAACCATTGATTATGTAAACAACTCCTCTTCCACTCTAACCTTCATCTGGTTTCATATTTGGCCAAACGCTTACAAGGATGGGAAATCAGCCTTGGCGAAGCAGATGCGCCAAGATGATGATCTCACGCTTTTCTTCTCCAACCACCGCGACAGAGGTTGGATTGACAGTCTCGATTTTCAGGTGAATGGTCAAAAAGTGCGCATGGAGATTGACGACCGAAACCCAGACATCTGTCGCGTTTTTCTGAATGAACCGCTTGAATCAGGAGAACGAATCACCATTACCACACCCTTCAGAGTTCAAATTCCAAAAGGTATTTTCTCCCGATTAGGACATTTAGACCAAGCTTATCAGATTACCCAATGGTACCCGAAGCCAGCGGTGTATGACAAGGATGGTTGGCACCAAATGCCCTATCTCGGTCAGGGTGAGTTTTATTCCGAATTTGGGACGTTTGATGTACACATTACATTACCAGAAAACTATGTAGTTGGTTCAACAGGAGATTTGGTAAATGGAGAAAAGGAACTCGCTTGGCTAAATGATAAAGTAAAAGCAACCGAAACAATAGAAGAATTCGACTACTACAATTTATCATTCCCTCAATCTTCTCCAACTACAAAAACACTCCACTATCATCAGGAAAAGGTGCACGATTTCGGATGGTTTGCAGATAAACGATATCATGTTCTGAAAGGAGAGGTCGCATTACCTAAATCGGGTAGAAAGGTGACCACCTGGGCCATGTTTACGAACAATGAGGCCGACCTGTGGAAGAATTCCATTGAATATCTGAATGATGCTACTTATTACTATTCGAAGTGGGTTGGCGATTATCCATACAACCATGTAACTGCTGTTGATGGTGTGCTATCGGAAGGTGGTGGCATGGAATATCCGAACGTTACTATAATTGGAGAAAGTGGCGATGCCATCTCGTTGGAGGAAGTAATTATGCACGAAGTGGGACACAATTGGTTCTATGGCATGTTGGCGAGCAACGAGCGCGACCATCCGTGGATGGACGAGGGGTTGAACTCGTTCATCGAATCGCGGTACATGAATCGGAAGTTTCCGAAGCTGATGTTGCGTGATGTTTATGGCGGAAGAAAACTGATTGATTTTGGAATGAAGTGGGCTGGTATTTACAACATGCCACACAGAAGTTTGGCACAACAGGTTTATTCAGTTGCGGCACGGGCAAACACCGACCAACCCATAGAATTACCATCCAATAGATATACTAGTATCAATTACGGAAGCATTGTTTATGTAAAAACTGCCGTTGCCTTCAACTACCTAATGGCTTATTTAGGTGAGAAAAAAATGGACGAATTGATATCTGTTTATTTCAATAAATGGAAATTCAAACATCCGCAGCCAGAAGATTTTGAAGCAGTTGCCATTGAAGTAACAGGTGATTCTTTGAAGTGGTTCTTTGATGGTGTTATCCGAAGTGCAAACAAGATTGATTACTCCGTTGCTCAAGTAAAGAAGGAAGATGGCAAACTGAAGGTGAAAATACGGAATAACGGGAAGATTGACGCTCCGTTTCCTATCAGTTCCATTCGAGGGAAAGACACCATTTCAACCCAATGGTTTTCGAGCATTGACAAGAGTGAATGGCTGGAATTGGATTGCTCGGATTGCGACCGTGTGATAATTGATGCACAGGAAGTTGTTCCAGATATTAATCGGAAGAACAACAGCATGCGCGTAAATGGCGTGTTCCGTAAAGTGGAGAAACTACAACCTCGGTTTGTTGCTTATTACGAGAACCCGTACCGCTCGCAGTTTGGGTTATCTCCAACAATAGGATGGAACACCTACGATGGTTTCATGCTTGGAGGTGCCATTTATAACGACATTCTCCCGAACAACAAATTTTCGTACATGATTATGCCTATGTACGCATTCAAATCAAAGACCATCACGGGTTCGGGGCGCATTGCCTACACCTTCCACCCCGACCAGAAATTCCCGAACATTACCTTGGCAGTATCCGGACAACGATTCAACGTTAACCGTTTGTGGCCGTATTACAACCCTACGGACAAATTCAGTCCACAAGTACCCCGAAATCTCCTTCGGCAGATTATCCGATTCAATTTCTTACCTAAGAATAGAAGAAGCAATACGGAGCACAGCTTCAGAATACGAAACACCATGTATTTCACGGAGCAGGGAAAGTTGGTGCGCAATATTCCACAGTTAACACACCATTGGAAACGTAAATTCTCTCCGCACATAGCAGAGGTAAACACGGATATTCATTGGCTAAACAATGAGGCAAAACTTAGTTTGGAAGCCATTTACCGATTCAAATTCAAGAAAGGATATGGTATCCGTGCCCGTTTTTTTGCGGGCAAATTCTTCATGCGCTCCTCCACTCCAGGGTTCAACTTTAGGATGAACTCAGTGCTGGAATATCAAGATTATCTCTATGATGGAACATTCATAGGCAGAAACCCCAGCAACGGATTCTTGGCGCAACAGATAATGGAAGCCGATGGCGGATTCAAGAGCAACATCCGAATAGGCCAAACAAACGATTGGTTGGTGGCTCTCAATCTTAGCTCAACACTTTACCGAAAGATTCCGATTGAGTTCTTTGCGAGTTTTGGAACCTATGCCAATGCCAAAAACAGCCTTCCCGGAGCGCAATTATTCTTGGCTGAATTTGGCGTGAGTGTTATCCTCATAAGAGATGTGTTGGAGTTTCACTTTCCGTTCCTTTACTCCAAAGATATTGGGGAGGATATAAAATTGAACACTTCCAATTACGGGCAACAAATTCGTTTTACCTTCAACCTCAACGAATTGAAACCTCAAAAACGATTGAAACAGTTGTTGGATTGATGGGGGGATACAAAGTCAGCTAATACGGGGATAGTCATGTTGGATAGAGATTACTTCGGTCGTTCCTCCCTCGCAATGACGGTGCTCAGAGCGTCATTGCGAGGAACAGCCCGCCCCGATTTTTCATCGGGGAAGCAATCTCTAAACGATTAAGAAGGATTAACTTGTAACGCATGAAAAACGAGCAAACACAACAAAAACCAGAGAAGTCCAAATTCATTTTGCGACTGAATGATGAACAGCGGCAAATGGCTCAAGAAGGATTGGATGACTACAATCAGGGGAGGGTTTTCACTACTGAAGAAGTATTCCGCGATCTACTCGAGGATGAAGAAGACCACCCTAAAACCTAAATCCTGACCTTCGCCCACAAATGAGCGGAAAAATCCACTTCGCATCCGATTTTCATTTAGCTATCATTTTCAACCGATCGCTTACCTTAACAACACCAATTCAAAAATCATGGCCTCCATAAAACAAAAGGTGATTGACAGGATCAATAATATTGATGACGAAGAACTATTGAAGGATGTGTACAGACTGCTCTACGGAATGCAGGAAACAAGGAAAGTACTGCAACTGAATGATGAACAGCGGAATATGGTCCGGGAAGCGAAGGAAGCTTACAGGCGCGGAGAATTTCTGACCTCTGAAGAAATGTTCCGCGATTTGCTGGAGGATGAAGACTAAACGTATAACGTGGTCGCCATTTGCTAAAAAAGATGTGCGGTCCATCAAAGCATTTTTTGACAGAAGAAACCAAAGCACGGCTTACAGCAAAAAGCTTATCAGACTTTTTAAGGAAAGTGAAATACTGATTCAAAAATATCCGCACGCAACCATAGAAACCAACGAGAAAGATGTAAGAGGCCACCTCGTTCTGCATTACATCCTTCTGTTCTCCATCGAAGAAGAAGAAATCCAAATTCTCAGGGTTTGGGACACTCGAAGAGACCCTTCACAGTTGAACCTTTTCCTAAATCCTAAACCCTGACCTTCGCCCACCAATGAACGGCAAAATCTACTTCGCATCCGATTTTCATCAAACGCATTTTGAACCGGGCCGTGAATGATCGTTCGCTTAATTTCACGTAGCTTTGGAATATGACATTTGAGGCAGTTAAAATATTGGATGCGAAAAAAGGGCAGACCATCAATATTCCCGAAGGTCTGAGGATTGATGATGACAAGGTCTATCTGAAAAAAGTGGGCAATTCGATTTATATCATTCCGTTCCATGCTCCTTGGGAATCAATGGTGAACAGCGTGGAGGAGTTCACGGAAGACTACCTTTCTAACAGAACCCAGCCCAATCAGCAGACACGAGAAGAACTCTGACAATGGAGCACTTCCTCTTGGATACCAATATCTGTATCTACATCATTAAACAGAAGCCGATTGCTGTTTTTGAAAGATTCAGATCTTTACCCCTTGGAAGTGTTGGGATTTCCACTATTACACTATCTGAACTCGCTTACGGCATTGAAAAGAGTTCAAAACCTGCTCAGAACCGCGAAGCCCTTCATCAATTCTTGTTACCGTTGGAGATTTATGATTTTGATGTTGCCGCTGCTACTGAGTATGGAGAAATTCGGACCCTTTTGGAATCTAAAGGAACTCCGATCGGTCCTCTTGACACACAAATAGCTGCCCATGCGCGTGCTCTTGGTCATACGCTGATAACAAATAACGAAAGGGAATTCAATCGGGTCATTGGGTTAGTCGTTGAGAATTGGGTTAAGTAGATGAGCAATAAGAAGATCTACTTCGCATCCGATTTTCATTTAGGCGTTCCGAACAAGGAAAAGAGCCGCGAACGCGAGCGTTTATTGGTGAAATGGCTGGATGACATTTCTAAGGATGCTGCCGAGGTCTATCTAGTAGGCGACCTCTTCGATTTCTGGTACGAATACAAAACTGTTGTTCCCAAAGGGTTTGTGCGGTTTCAGGCCAAGATGGCGGAACTGTGCGACAAAGGCATTCAAGTACATGTGTTTACGGGCAATCATGACATGTGGATGTTCGACTATTTTGAGGATGAATTGGGTGTAAAAATGCACCGCGAACCGATTACCAAAGAATGGAACGGCAAGAAGTTCTTTATTGGGCATGGCGATGGTCTTGGCCCTGGCGACCACGGTTATAAATTCATTAAGAAGGTATTCTCTAACCCGCTGTGCATCTGGCTGTTTAAATGGCTACACCCCGATCTTGGAGTTGGCCTAGCCAATTTCTGGAGTGGAAGAAGCCGTGAGGCAAATTTTGCATCGGATGAGATTTACCAAGGCGATGAAAAGGAATGGCTGCTGCAATACTGTAAGTCTGTCCTTGAAACAGAACACTTCGACCATTTCATATTTGGGCACCGCCACTTGGTGTTAGACAAAGTTGTGGGTACCAACACTCGCTACATCAACCTTGGATCTTGGTTTAAAGACCCACACTTTGCGGTTTGGAATGGGGAGGAATTAATACTGGAACCCAAAATGATTTCAAAAAAATGAAAAATCTATTTGTAGCACTTGAACTTGAGGGGGACTCTGAAGCAATTCTTAGCAAAGCGGAGGAAATTGCTTTGCGCTTCGATTCAAGGATATGGATGACACATATCGCTGCCCCCGATCCCGACTTTGTCGGATACGAGGCCGGACCACAATCCGTAAGAGACCAGCGGGCAGAAAAGCTGCGGGATGAGCACAAAAAGCTTCAGCAGATGGCACAAAATTTCAGAATCAAAGGAATCGATGCGGAAGGGCTACTTATGCAAGGTGTAACCGTTGAGACCATCATCAATCAGGCGGGCAAGCTAAAGGCCGACCTGATACTGATCGGACATCATGACCATGGGTTTCTTTATCGACTGTTCGCTGGGAGCGTATCGGAGGAAATCGTCCGCAGGTCCCGCGTGCCAGTTTTACTCGTACCGGTGGACTAATACCAATTGTACTTCAAAATGTGCTATAAAGAATTTGAATTATTTTTTGCTCCGATGATTTAAAAAATTCAGGCATCCCGATAGCTATCGGGGCGGCTTTTAAAGAAATCGGGGTGAAAAAGAAACAAATTATATGGGGTATTTTGAAGTATAATTGGTATAAACAGGAGATTCGTTTGTTTTAGCATTAACCTCTACCATTGGTTTACCTACCTACACTTTGCGGTTTATGCTGAGAAGGAGTTGACGCTAGGACAAATTAGTTTGCCAACCGCACAATAAGATCGGCCATTCGGTTAGAGTAACCTGCTTCATTGTCGTACCAACCAACCACTTTTACCATTTTGCCTATAACGGAGGTTAACTCAGAATCGAAGACGCAGCTATGTGGATTGCTGATGATGTCGCACGAAACAAGCGGTTCGTCTGTGTACTGGAGAATCCCTTTCATTGATCCATCCGCTGCAGCTTTGAAAAGGGCTTTCACCCCTGCTTCGTCAATATCTGAACGTACCATGCACGTAAGGTCGGTAAGTGAACCGTTAATAACGGGTACGCGGATTCCGGCTCCTCCCAAATGTCCTTCTAGGTGTGGAAATATCCTTCCTAACGCCTTTGCGGCCCCTGTTGAGGTCGGGATAATGGAATTAGCAGCTGCACGTGCTCGTCTTAAATCAGTATGTGGAGAATCGTGAAGGCGTTGGTCTCCTGTATAAGAATGCACCGTAGAAACGAAAATGCTTTCTACATGCACGGCATCTTCCAAAACCTTTACCATTGGGGCGGCACAATTGGTAGTGCAAGATGCGTTGCTGATAATCTCTGCATTGAGATCCGTAACGTCATCATTCACTCCCAAAACAACAGAAGGAATGTCTTTGTCCTTGGCAGGTGCAGAAATAACAACTTGCTTTGCTCCTGCCTTTAAATGAGCTGATACAGATTTCCTATCTCGGAACAATCCAGTTGACTCGATTACTACATCTACTTCCAATTCCTTCCATGGAAGTTTTGATGGGTCTTTTTCTGCAAAAATCTGCACTTCTTTTCCGTTAAACCGAATGGCTTTATCTGCTGCTTCCACCACTCCATCAAACTGACGATGCACCGAATCGTACTTAAAAAGATGTGTCAGTGTTTTTACATCCGCAAGATCATTTATGGCTACCACTTCTACGTTTTGCCTTTTAAGCAAGGCGCGCATCGTTATTCTTCCAATTCGACCAAAACCATTTATTGCTACTCTCATTTGCGGAAAATTTTAGGTTAAAAAACAGAACTGCTCATTTTGACATTAGTAAATCCCCCGCCTCGTTCCTCGGCACCCCTTTAAAAAGGGGGAATCGCCACTTACACAAATTGAAGGAAGATGGATGACTCGAACAATCTAAATTAAATGGGTTCATATTAAAAAAAAAGCCTCCCGAAATATCGGGAGGCTTTTTAAGAATTCAATTGAAGATTATCAGTTCTTCACAATTTTCTTTACAACCATGTTGCTGTCAACCAATATGCGGAGGTAATAAACCCCATCAGCATGGTTTGAAAGGTTAACGTCAAAGTTGTGGGTTCCCTTGCTCATTTCCTTTGACAAGATTGTTTTAGAGTCTCTTCCCAATACGTCCATAACTTCCATCCGAATTTTTGCCGAGTAAGGCAGATTCATGGTAACGGTAGTTGCGTTAGAAGTAGGGTTTGGCGCTACGTTCAAATCAAGCTGACGCTCTAGGTCTTCCATTCCTAGTGGGCTGGAAGAAAGCGTGACATCATCGATAAAGAAGTTGTTGCCTCTTCCTCCAGAAATCCAACGAAATTTGATTCTCACATTCGGCTTATTACCAAACGATCCTAGGCCAACACTCACATTGCTCCATGTGCTGTTTGCATTCGGTCGATAACTGTTTGACACAAGCCCTGCATTTATTAGATCAAAACCTGAAAATGTTTCGCGTGTTTGCCAGCTCTCACCACAATCATCAGAAACCATAATTTTCAACTCATCATTAGGCGTGTTATCAATTGCTGCTCCAGAATAGCGGTACTGCAACGTTGGGCTGTTCAAATTGCTTAGGTCATAAGAAGGCGATACCAATTCATCAATCTCTTCTAGCTTATTGTCGATATTGAACATCCTTACCGAACCCCAACCGCTGTAACCGCCATTTTCGGCATTGAAATACTCCCACCCGTTGGTTGAACCGTCTTGATTAAAAACTACATATTCGTCAAGAAAAGCCTGTTCATCCCAGAAGCTATCTACGTAACCCCAATCACTTTGATTCTGAGCTGTTGTAGCGCTTACAATAATCATATCAGTAGCTGTTTTCGAATTTGAACCAACCGCATTGCTTACCTCTAGCGTTACGTCAAATCTTCCTGGTGTATTGTAATCAATATTGTTTGGGTTGGCACTATCGTCCGTAGCTGGATCACCACCTTCAAAGGTCCATAGATAATCATCCACATCACCGTTATAAGCAGTTTCCTCAAAGTCAACAGTCTCCCCAACACAAATCATACGTTGCGTTGCAAATCCACTTGAATTTTGCCGAAAGTAGAATGCTGAAATTGGCGCACAATCGCTAGGTGTATAAGGATCTGCTGTACCGGTGAGTTCCAAATTTGCTTGAGATATCATATTGGCACGAAACCCAGATTCTTCCCCGTCTCCCTCAAATGTAAAGTCCATCCGTGCCTTTTGTCCGAGGGTGAACATGTTCTGACATTGACCGCTTGAATAGTCCATGTAATTGTTGAACATTTCACCGTCTGGATTGTCGAGACCGCATCCGTTCGGGTTATAAGGAGTTGTGTAATTGGGCATTCCTGCGTTTCCGCAAACACCTCCGTTTGGCCCAAAATGTACTGGGGTGTCCAAAACATTGTCGGAGCCACATTCTGCATCTCCCCAAATATGGATTAAGCTAAGCCAATGCCCAATTTCGTGCATGGCGGCTCTTCCTCCTGAATTTGCTCCACCGACCGTATTTGCAATAAGCGCAATGCCATCGGTGGAAAGAGGTCCAGAGTTTGGATATTGCGCAAATCCTATAACGCCCTGCTGTCCTAAATTAAAATTTGCGACTGTCCATATATTCAAGTAACTATAGGCATTCCAATAGCTTTCGGCCTTAAATCCGGTACCGTTGTTGGCATCATTGGTCTTTGAGGTGAACACCCGAACAACACCGTCTGTACAATTGCCAAGAGGGTCTTTTGTGGCCAATCGAAATTCGACCTTACTATCTGCGGGAAGGTAAGTTCCCTGTTGATCTATTAAAGCAGTAATATTCCACAGGCCTGCAAGTAATACATCATCTACATAGCCCAATCCATCTGTTGATACATCTACCCTATGGTTTCCATTATTAGAGTACGTGGCCATCAATCCATTCTGTGCATTGATTGAATTTCGGAAGGCCGTTGCAATTTCAGAGGTATCTGCCAGACCAAAAACACTAACTTCAATAACGGTGTCCAATACCAGTTTTAGCGAATCCGATAAATCGTAGAGATCAGCTATTGTATCGGGAAGACCAGGTGCAGCATTGTTGAAATGAAATGCAAAAGACTCACCATACCGATTACTCAACATAGCATATGAAGAGGTGTCGACATATGTATGTATTGAGTCTGAATTGAACACAAAATGCGTGTATTCGGTATCTCCATAAAAACGCTGTGGTGTGTTAATAGTATCAGGGTTTAGTCTTCGGAAATCTTGATTCATAACATCAAGCTGCTCTTGAATTTTAGCCATGCTGATGTTTTCGTTGCCTCCTTCGTGAAGAACATGGAAAACAACTGGAACGATTCTTATTCCATCCGAAGAGCGGGTAACGGCAACGCTTGGATCTGCGGTATATCGCTGAATAGCTTCCTGAAAGGCATCGTATTTAGCTCTGGCCTTTGGGTCTTGCAGTTGCTGCTCAAGAACGATGTTGGCTCCACACTTTTCGACTTCTTGCGCAAACAGGCTGAAGACAGAAAGGAATGCGATGGTTGTAAGTAGGTATTTTTTAATCATAGTCTGTATGGTAAATATGGTACTACGGTTAATATTTGTTAAAACCGTTGAAAGGCAAATATAGAAAAAGAAGTAGGCAAAAAGTGTCGGCAGCGTGCTTAATTCGCGCAAAAAAATCGTATTAATTACACTTCTAACCCATTGGTGCTCAACGGGTTTCAGAACAAGTGTTTCTCTGCATGGTAAGATGACCGAACCAAGGGGCCGCTTTCAACAAATCGAAAACCCATCTCAAGCCCAAGTGTTTCATACTCTTTAAACCGCGCTGGTGTAACAAATTCTACTACTGGGAGGTGTTGTTTTGTTGGCTGCAAATACTGACCGAGTGTAAGAATATCAACACCAACACTGCGGAGATCTTTCATTGTTTCAATAACCTCGTCATGAGTTTCTCCAAGGCCAAGCATAACGCCCGATTTTGTTTTCAAGCCAGCATCTTTCAAACGTTTCAAGACTTCGAGACTTCTATCGTATTTGGCTTGAATGCGAACTTGTTTCGTCAGTCTTCTTACGGTTTCTAAGTTGTGAGAAACAATCTCCGGAGCAATATCGATAATACGCTGTAGGTTGTTCCATTTACCTGCAAAATCTGGAATGAGTGTTTCCATAGTGGTTCTCGGACTGTGCTTACGAACCGCACGTACAGTTGCCACCCATATTTCTGAACCGCCATCTACCAAATCATCCCTATCAACAGAAGTGATAACGGCATGCTTCACTTCCATCAACTTGATGCTCTGTGCAACTTTGTACGGTTCTGTTATGTCAACTTCTTCGGGTCGCCCAGTGTTTACCGAACAGAACCCGCACGAACGGGTACACACATTCCCTAAAATCATAAAAGTTGCGGTGCCAGCGCCCCAGCATTCTCCCATATTTGGGCAATTTCCGCTTTGGCAAATGGTATGAAGCTTATGGTCATCTACCAATCCGCGTACCTTTTTAAATTTTTCGCCTGTGGGAAGTTTTACTCGTAGCCATTTGGGCTTAGGTACTCTTTTTTCTGCTTCTTTGGTCTTAACCTCGCTCATTTTAACTGGTTATTCTGTTATTTTTTGGGAATTGAAACTTTTGAAGTATTGGATTATAAGGCTGATACGAATTACGAATCGTGTACGAATAATGTATTGACAAAGAACGGTAGCACTTGCAAGTATCTACACACCTAACAGAATGAAGTATTCGGATATTCGTGTTTTATTCGTAATTCGTATCAGCAATACTGTAAAATAAGTTCAACAAAATTCGTGATAGAATCATTTATCTATACCATTTAACCCCGAAATTGATGGACATATAAAACGTCAAATAATATGGGTCGTTCTTAATTCTTGCCATCATCGGCACGTCTCGAATGTAATAATCGATTATTACTCCAGCCTCTAGGCTTCTTACTGCCTTTTGCTTTTTACCGTACTCAAAACTGAATCCGAATTTTCCGTAAATGCCAGGATAGAATTGCATTTTCTCAATTCCCTTAAATGCAGACGACCTACCAAGAATATTATCCTGTGTGTGACTGAGGTTGTCGGGATTATACCTCTCAGTTACAACCGATACTACTTGCCCCACAGAATTACGGTAAGCAATATCGAGGTAAATGGGTTTGGCCCACGCCATTGAAAAACCGCCTATATACAGGTAACGAATTTCCACGCCCTTATCAAATTTGGCGTACAAAACGTTATGCCTTCCATAGCCAAAACGGGTAACAACCACTTGGCTCAATTCTCCATAGACGTAGCTCTTGCCATTTTCAACATTCTGGTTAACTGTTCGAATTTCTTTTGGATGCTCCATACTTACGGCCTCCAACTCAAACAACCGCTTGCGTAAAAATGTCTTGTTCTTGGCGCGCCTCAAAAGCAAGCCCCAACCGCGTGTGTGAAGCGTTGCTCCACCCGTAAATTCTTGTTTGAGAAGAACTTGTGTATCGTCAAAAGAGCGGTCTTTGATTTTATCAGCAACCGAGCCTTTTGGTACAGAAGGAAGCGCGGTCTCTCCTCTATCTTGAGCAATAGAAAAAAAGCTGCTTGCAAGCACAAGGCTCAGCACAAGAAAAACTGAATTTAAACCAATTCGCATTGCTGCAAAGTTACGATTACAGTTAGTTCGGCAAATAGACCTCCGAGGTTTCCGAAACCTCGGAGGTATGACTTAATTACGAACGATGACCAAGCGATATTGTTTGGAAACTATTGCACGACAATCAATCGCCCATTTTTAATAAAGTCTGCTCCGCGAATCGAATACGTGTAAACGCCCGCAGCTGTCTTTGAAACGAAACTGTATTTCTGACCAGCAACAATCGTTTCTGACGACACAATCTTTCCCTGGGAATTGTACAACGTAAAACGAACCTCAGAGGCGGTGAGATTTTCTACAAGTACTTCTCCATTTTTCAGAATTGGATTTGGATAAACAGAAACTGCAAATGAAGGTTCTACTTCTTCAGCACCTACAAACTGATCGGATACAGGAATAAACTGAGCAGCATCCGAATAGCTGCAATTTGTGCTAAACTCCAGCCCAGCAGCGGTAATTTGCGATGTGTTGCAATCATAAATCCAGTCATTTAAACGGGCGTTTTCTGCCCTGTGATATGAAGAAATCTGCCATCCTGCTGGCGTCTGCGAATAATAGGCTGGTTTCAATTGGAGACTTTCAGCATCAAAAGAGCTGTTTGAGCCGTAATTATTGAGAATGAAATAGCCGTCAAAATTGATTCCGTTTACTGGCAGCACATTCGGCAATACATGCAGACGACTGAGAACAACTTCACCGTTGGGAACTGTGCTTCCATTGGCAAACGAAATACTCGATTCGCTATTTGGGAACAAATGCGTTCCTGTTGTAGAAATTGAAATACGGTCACTTTCTCCTTTTCCAAACGGACCATTCGATATAGAGCGCTGTGCTGCTCCCGCTAATGTAGCATGATTGACGCCTTTTCTATCTAAGATTCCACCTTCTTGTTCGTTGAACTGATAATAAGCTAGCAAATCAGAATCCGCATCAATCATTTGCTGAGATAAAGTGATGTGCCGCAATTCTCTGATTTCATCCTGAGAAAGGGAACGATTCCAAATTCGAACTTCGTCTAATTGTCCCGAAAAGTTTCTACTTGCCCAAGCCTTATAACTTCCCATCAACATAGAGGTTATTTCGGCAGCTTCAGGAGAAACGGCATGGGTAACTCCTACTCCATTTAGATATAGTTTAACACTAGATGGCGAAACAACCATTGCCACGTAACTCCATTCATCTTCAGGTATAACCAAACCACTATCGTACCACCATTGCCCACCCGGCCAGTGATAGCCAAGCGTGTTATTCCCTCCACGAAAGTTAAATCCTGCTGAAGTACCGTTATTCATCACAATTCCTGTGTAATCTGGCTGAATGCCATCGGGTTTAACCCAAGCCGTAACGGAAAATGTGTTGGTGCTTAAACCGAAATTGGGTGTGCTTGCGTAATCGCCATCCGCAAAACATTCCAATGCCATCCCCGGAACGGTATCTGCTGCGCAATTGCTATTTACCTCAACCGAAACTTGAGCAGAACTTGTATTGCCGCTTCCATCTGTAATGGTGAGGGTGGCTGTAAACAATCCATCCGTTCCCAAAACAACTTTAGGGTTTCGCACATTCACATCGTTTACAAACGCAGGCTGCGGACTGAAAGCCCAAGCCCAACTTGCACCGTTGTGGTTAAGCATAGAATAACAATCGAATTGCACAGTATCTCGCGCGCAATAAACCTGATTATTCAAAGTCATTGGCTGGGCGATGGGAAGTGAGCTTGCCGCTAGGGGAGCTTCCCAAATTCCTTTACCCTTATCAACCAACCGAAGTAAACTTTCCTTGTAGAAAATGCGCATTTCCAAGGCATCCATTTTAACAGGCAATCCCGCTCCATAATCAACCCAATCGGCTACGTTATTGTCCCAATAAAACACAGAAGAATTGCTGGCGATGTAAACCACATTAGAGCCGCCCTGAACCAAAACATCTCGCAGTTGATGTCCAGAAAGTTCAGATGTTGTCATGTTATCCCAACTCGCACCACCATCATCGGTTCGAAAAACCGTATTGCTATTTACTTCGATTGCCCACAACACATCATCATTTGCGGGGTGTACCGAAATCTCCATTTTCCCAGAATTACCAGGATCGATAGGAGAAACAGCCCAGCTAATTCCTGCATCCAAAGAACGATACAAACGCGCAGTACCACTTGAACGAACCACGGCATAAAGTCGGTCTGGATTCTGACGACAAACCTCTATTTCATAGACTACATCATTCGTTCCCCAACTATAGAGCGATTCGTACAATGCACCTTCATTCTCCGATTTATATATCTGATTGTCTTTACCCAAATACATGTGACCAGCGTAGCGCGGATCAAACTCAACTTCGCTCGATTCGCTTGTCCAATAACCTTCTGTCGGGTACATTCCCATGTTTCCTGTATTGGTCTTGGAATCAGCAAAATTGGCGGGCAAGTAATGATCCGTAATGTCGGAGAAGTAAACCTTTCGTTCGAGCAAAGGGTTTACGTATCCCGTAGCAGCTTCGGCTCCACCCAATCTTAAATGCTCGCCAGCATTATATGATTGGAAATATCCTGTGTTGCCATTGTGGTAACGACCACCAACCATAATATTATAATTCCAACCTTGATTGTATCCCCAAAATGTAGAGTTATAAATACCTGCTTTGCGCGATTGGTGCGTAGCTAAATTGTCTGACGAATAATTGATTCCGCCATCTGTAGCCAACCAAACATCATTGCCAACCGTTACAATATCCTGGCAATCAGGATGAATCCAACCAATATCATTTGGCCCTGTATAATAGCCACCAATTCGTTCAAAGTTTGCGCCACCATCCGTACTCAAACTCAACGATAAACTACCAACCCAAAGCCTATCGGGATCTGCTTGAGAAACACCAACCGCAAAATTGTAAAAGCCCTGATGGAATCCCGTACCATCTGGGTTGAACGAAGCCACGTTGGGATGTGTATTCACATCATACGGCCCACCATCCTGACCAGAAGGATTTGCCCAAGTTGCGCCAGCATCCACACTTTTGTAAACACCAATCCAGCCATTGTCGTTCGCTTTGCTTGCCCCGATTAAGGCTACGTAAATCTGGTCGGCAGCGGCTACGCTAAGTCCGATTTTCCCTCCAATATCTTCTGCTTCAGAAACATTGGACGGTGCATACCAACCGTTTGTTTGTATCGTAAAACTGTCTCCACTATCGGTAGATTTAAAGAATTCGCTCTTAACCGCTGTAGCATTGTTTTTGATTAGATAAATTACGTTGCTGTTGGTTGGATGATATTTCACATCCCAACATTTATCAGCATAAATACTTACAAAAGAACTGCCTCCATCAATCGATTTTTTGAGACCTGCAGAGCCACAGGTAAACACAATGAGCGGGTTGGTGGGATGTACTTCAATCTCATAAATATTTCCTGAATGTGAGAATGAATTCCAGCTTGTTCCACCATCGACTGTTCTATAGAAATTGCCGTTGGCAACGAAGTAGATTGTATTCTCATCGCTTGGGGCAATACGAACAGCAGTTGGCGTGGAAACAGACTCCGATTCAGTAATTGCATTCCAACTCAACCCCTTGTCTGTAGATTTAAAGAGTTCACCACCTTCAATTCCGGCAACAACAACATTTGGGTTGCTCACACATGCATCCATGCAATAAGCGTTGCTTTGCCACGAGACCGGAAACCCACCTTCTGAACCCAAGTTGAATGTTTCCATTGGGCCAACGGGTTCCCATATGGCACTTCCTCCGCGTTCCGCTTGATTATTATTCCAATGAGAATCGGAGCGAATTTTTCCTCGTTCATCCGCCAATCTCCCCACTTGCATCAGCCAATGTCTAAAATTCCGCTCATGAATGTCTTTTTTATATTGATGTAACCGATAATATGCTGCTCGCAAATCTTCAACCTCATATAGATTGGCGTTTTCGGTATACATCAGTTGTGCCCATTCTGGAGCTTCGGATATATCCTTCGGAACGTATTTAAACTGTGAGAAGGTTGGGAGTGCAAATAGAATCGCAACTGACAAAAGAAAAAAGCACCTCATTTATTTAGTCTCAAAATTGGTTTACAGAAAGGGTAAGCCGAGTACCTTTGTCCTAACTTAAATGGCATAATATGGTTACGTCAAAAGTTATTTACAACGGAGAGCTTTCTACGGTTGCAAAACACGAAAAAAGCGGGACAGAAATTGTCTCCGATGCGCCAACAGACAATAACGGTTTGGGTAGATCTTTCTCTCCTACCGATTTATTGGCCACATCATTAGCAAGTTGCATGTTAACTATGATGGGAATTCGGGCCAACGAGTCTAAACTCAATATTGAAGGCTCAAATGCTAATGTGACCAAAATTATGGCCGCCAATCCAAGAAGAGTTTCAGAAGTGAAAGTAGAAATTGAAATATATGACAGAGGACTGTCTAGTGTTCAGAGAACAGGGTTAGAAAAAACGGCACTTTCGTGTCCTGTAGCTTTGAGCTTAAGGCATTCGCTTAAACAAACAGTTTCCTTTATTTATAAGGATGTGGTTTAACTGTTTACTCCTTGCTCAACAGGAGGATCGGCTTTACCGTATGCCGGGCAGTTTTCCGTTGTTCTGCAAGAAGAAAAGATCATGGCAGTTACCGTAAGAGCTGCAAAGAAGATGGCTGATTTTTTCAAAATTTCTATTGGTTTATTTGTTGATACGAACTTAGAACGCCAATAAACGCTCGATTGTTGTTAAACGCAGCGCAAATTTACCGTTTGAAATCCAGTTACGCGATCTGCTTAAAAAGGTTAGCGTTTAGTTTTCAACATGAGTTATGAAAAAACAGACATTTGACTTTCAAAAGCATGAAACCTAAAATTGAATCGAGTTGGCTGGAGCTTCTTTCGGAAGAGTTTGAAGCCGAATACTTTTCCACATTGATGGATTTTGTGAAAGAAGAACGTGCTGCAAAGACCGTTTATCCGCCCGAAGATGAAGTGTACAGCGCATTCAACCTCACTCCTGCGGATAAGGTGAAAGTTGTGATTTTGGGACAGGATCCGTACCATGGCTCCAATCAGGCGCATGGGCTTTGCTTTTCGGTTAAGAATGGTAAAATCCCACCATCGCTGAATACCATTTTCAGGAACCTGAACAGATTTACCCGAATGGAAAAACCTACGTCAGGAAACCTCACCAAATGGGCCGAGCAAGGAGTTCTGCTGTTGAATACCGTGCTTACCGTTCGTCATAAAGCGGCAAACTCCCATAAAAGAAAAGGTTGGGAACAGTTTACTGATGCAGCGATTCGGAAACTATCAGACGAACGAACAAACCTAGTTTTTCTCCTTTGGGGAAAGCAAGCTCAGGCAAAAAAATCGCTGATAAAAGGCGGCAATCACCTAATTTTAGAAACATCCCATCCGGCCGCACGCGCAGCGAACCTAACTTTCAAAGATTCTGACCACTTCAATGAAACCAACATTTTTTTGAAAACAAATAGTTTGAAACCAATTGATTGGAACCTGAACACACAATGATCTGCCAATTTTACGTTTTGCCCTATTGATGCGCCTTGGCCACATACTCACTTTAATTGTACTGCTTTTGGCAGTACAGTTTTCGTTTGGGCAAAAGCGTATACGGTTGATTATTGAGCAGCAGGATGAGATTATCTCGATAAAGAAACTCAACAGAATTGGAAGGCTAAAGGAGTTTTATACTGATTCGATGACTGCGCTAAAAGCGATGAGCGAACTGCTGGTTATTCTTCAGGAACAAGGATATTCAGCAGCAGGAATTGACGAACAAGTTTGGAGAAATGACACGGCCGTTGCCAAGATTCATTCTGGAAATCAGTATCGATTCAAATACATAGATGCGGGAAACGTACCGAAAGGCGTTATGCGAAAAGTTGGTTTCAAGGAGCAGCAATTCGCAGAAAGCAATATGAGCGGAAAGCGACTTTCTACACTCAAAAATCGAATAATTCGATTCTATGAAAATCGAGGGTATCCATTTGCACAAATCGGTTTAGATAGCATTTCTCTACAGAATAATCTCCTTACAGCTAGGCTTAATTTGGAGAAGAACCCTGAGTTCAAAATAGACAGCATTATTATAAAAGGCACAGCCCGAATTAAATCTAAATATCTACAGAACTACCTTGGAATTAAAGAGAATTCGATTTACAACGAAAGTCGAATTAAGCCCATTTCAACACGAATTAAAGAGATTGCGTTTGTATCTGAAGTTAAGCCGCCAGAAGTGGTTTTTGGAGAGAACAAGGCCGACTTATACGTTTACCTCGACAAGAAACGTGCAAGTCAGTTTGACGGGATTTTAGGCGTACTTCCAAGTAGCGAAGAGCCAGGTAAAGTATTGATAACGGGCGAACTAAGCCTCAAGCTTCTAAGTGCTTTCCGGCAAGGCGAACTAATCGATCTTTCGTGGCGAAAAATGCAAGCCCGCACGCAGAATTTGAATGTGCGCCTTGCCTATCCGTTCCTATTCAATACCAGTTTTGGTCTCGATGGTACGTTTGAACTGTATAAGCGCGATACGCTTTACCTCAACCTGCGTGGAATCATCGGGGTTCAATATCACCTTATCGGCAACGATTACATCAAGATTTTTGCAGACATCCGTTCTACGAATGTGCTTGCAGCTTCCACTCTTGCTTCCACAACTACCATAAACCCTGATAACGTAGATTCGCGAACACAACTCTATGGTTTTGGCTATAAAATGCAGCGATTGGATTATCGCCTGAATCCACGAAAAGGGTTTGACCTGTATGCCGAAGCTAGTGCAGGAACGAAAAAGGTGCTACCAGATGCAACAGTGGAAGTCAGTCGTTATGAGGGGTTGAAGTTAAACTCATTTCAGTTGAGTGCCGTGTTAAAGGCCTCCTACTTTATTCCAATACCCAATCGAAGTACCATTATGATAAAAGCGAATGGCGGTTACATGCGTAGCGAGAATCTTTTTGAAAGCGAGTCCTTCAGAATTGGCGGATTAAAAACGCTACGCGGATTTGATGAAGAAGCGATTTATGCCACGCTATTCGGAATTGGAACAATTGAGTACCGTTTTCTTCTCGACCCAAACAGTTACATTTTCGCCTTTTTTGATGGAGCGTATTATGAGAACCGTGCTACTAACAAACGCATTACCGACCGTCCTTTCGGTTTTGGGGTTGGTATTTCCTTCTTTACCAAGATTGGAATCTTCTCACTCAACTATGCTTTAGGAAAACAGTTCAAAAACCCAATCGATTTCCGTGCTGGAAAGATTCATTTTGGAGTTGTGAGTTATTTCTGAAATGTTCTAATCAAACTGAGAGATACGCCAAATAGAGGAGGCATAGTCAGCCAGCCTATCTTGGCGAGCATCAATACTATGAGGCGTCCATTGCAGCGTTGTGATTTGTTTTGTCAGTTCATATTGACTTTGCCCAAATATTTCCTTTTTCTCCGCGAATGGAAGCGTTTCACACGCTCTGTTCTTGTCGTCTTCCAAAATTGTATAGTTGCCCAGGCGATAAACAACGGATTCATGAATCGCCTGAGGAAAATCATGTAAGTAATTCTCATTACCATTCTCTGGTAAAATATGTTCAATCGTACCTGGGTTCTCTTCGAAATCCATGTCAGTTTGACTCAAGTGATTCTCCAAACTAAACAGAACATACCGAACCAATCGTTTGCCCCGCTTGGTGCTAATGGATTTAGTAGAAAAGTCATTTTTAAAATCCTTGTCTGATGGATAAAGTGGTTTTATTAATTCTGCAATTTGTTGCAAAGTTTTCGCTTCGCCATTACTTATTTTAACGGCAGCCTTATTATAAACGTCCTCTTTAAGGTTAGTGTGAAGTTTGGCAATTACGGTGTATCGAAAAGTAATGATGCTAGCCAGCCTTAGCACCTTTGCAAAATCTTCTATTCCTAGATTGTTGTAAGAAGCAATTAACAAAGGATAAACTTGTTTTTCCTTAAAAAGAGTAAGCTCTTTTACGCGCTTTTTAACCTCTCGATGACCTTGCCAAAAACCATCGGCATAATTTCCCAGAGCATTATACAACTGTGCATTCTGTTCAAGGCTATCCAAAAGTTCGATTACTTGAGGCGAAGTAGAAATAGAATCCTTCACTGCTCTAAAAAGATACTCCTGCCGAATCAATTTGAATTTGGAAATCCAATAATGCCGAAGAAATGTTGGGAAATTATCCAAACCTATTACGTCCACTATCTTGCCCCATTTGTTTTTAACATGTGGAAGATCCACCTTGGTAGAGATTGAAAAGAGATAGTTTTTCAATAAATCAGTAACGGTAAGGCCAACACCTCGTGAATTGAGTGTTTCAAAAACTGTGTAAGCACTAAGTTCATCCTCCACCACAATTTGAATGAACATCAATTTTTCTGCAACAAACTTGTTTAAAAAGTTAGTAATTGCCTCTCCGCTGGATTTCCCCTCAAAATGATCAGCCATACGATCCGAAAAAAATTGAAAGGCCTGCCAAATCAGCTTATCCGAATCGTGAAGCGTTCCAACGTTTGTCGGAGGTCGAAATACAAGAATATTAGATTGAAAGAAACTATTGTTGTTCTCGTTTAGTTTCAATTTGGAGGAATAGGTCAATGAACCCGGGTCTTTATCTCCGATGAACTTTTTCGTGAGAAGCAATACTCTTTCCCCGTTGTTTTCCACTTCAACTCCCAGCTCGATTAATTTCTTCAATTCGTTTATCACAGCTAAAACGATTAACGTGAGAGTTGAAAATCGTTGTTGACCGTCAATCACATGGTATTGCTTTTCGCCCATATTTTGAAGTACAATGGACCCCATATAATGAACTCCATCTGAAGATTCGATAGTTAGTATATCATTCCAAAGATCCTCCCATTGATCTCTCTTCCATGAATAATCTCTCTGGTACGGAGGAACTGTGTACGACTTACCGTTACCGATTACATCGCTTAAGCTTACCGTGCTTGTATCTAGAAGGTTATTGACTGCCATAATCTTAGATTTATTAGACAAAACTACTCTTTACTCTATCTTGAATATGCAAATCAAACCGAAATGATTTGCTTATCGCACGTAATAGCTTTTCTCTTAGGAAAGATAAGATGGCTCTCACCACGTTTCCCTACCTTCATCGCCCAATGGAATTTGCGTTTCTGCTTGTAGGGATATTAGTTGGTGCTGCGGTCGGCTTTCTGATAGGGAAACGCGGTGCAGCAACCGAGGTGGACAATGGTGAACTGGAACAGCTGAAGCTGGAAAAGGCCACCTTGGCGGAAGGCGAAAGACGTGTTTCGGAAGAACGAGACATTCTAAAAGCCGATCTGAAGGAAACACAGGACAAACTTTCTGAAACAGAGCAAAGCCTTGCTTCCTCTCGAACACATTTTAAAGACCAAGAGAATCGGCAAAACGAACAGAAGGCCGAATTTGAGGAACTGAATAAACGTTTCAATACAGAATTTGAGAACCTCGCCAATAAAATTCTTGAAGAAAAGTCGAAGAAATTCACCGATCAGAACAAGGAGAACCTTGAACTCATTCTAACCCCGCTGCGCGATAGAATAAAAGATTTTGAGAAGAAGGTGGATGAGAAATACGATAACGAGCAGAAGGAGCGTGCTTCGCTGAAAGGTGAGATAAAAACGCTGCACGAACTGAACAAGCAGATCAGTCAGGAGGCGCACAACCTGACCACCGCGCTGAAAGGCGACAGTAAGAAACAGGGAAACTGGGGAGAACTGATCCTGGAGCGCGTGCTCGAAAATTCGGGACTGATAAAAGGCGCAGAGTATTTTACCCAGCAGACCTCTTACAACGAAACGGGCGACCGTCTTTTTCCCGATGTTGTAATTCAATTGCCCGATGACAAGCAGATCATCATTGACAGCAAGGTCTCGCTGGTGGCGTATGAGCGGTTTGTGAATTCGGATGATGATGCCGAGCAGGACAAATGGCTGAAAGCGCATATCACTTCGGTGAAAGCGCACATCAAAGGTCTTTCTGATAAGAATTACCACACCGGCAAGGGAATGGACACGCCCGAATTCGTGCTGATGTTCATGCCGATTGAAAGCAGTTTCAGCGCATCGATCCGTGCTGATGATGAACTCTTCAATTACGCTTGGGACAAACGGATCGTGATTGTCAGCCCTTCTACCCTGCTCGCCACGCTACGCACGGTCTCCTCCATTTGGAAACAGGACCGACAGACCAAGAATGCCATTGAAATAGCACAGAAAAGTGGCGACATGTACAACAAGTTTGTCGGTTTTATTGAAGACATGCAGAAGATCGGTTCAAGGCTCAGTTCAACGCAGACAGCATATAATGATGGGATGAAAAAGCTGTCCGAAGGAACTGGGAATCTGGTGAAACGCGCGGAGGAACTGCGGAAAATGGGAGCAAAATCGACAAAGCAGCTTCCCAGCGAAATTGTAGGTTTGGAGGATGAAGATGTTTGAGTTCAAGCCCTTGCATTCTTGCTGCTCGGATCAACCTGAGAAAAATCAGTCTTTGGTCGATAGGGTTATTCGGTTATTAGGTTATTTGTTAATGCACAATGACCAATCCTTACCACTAAAAATAGTATTCAGGATAACCAGTAACCTCATAACCACGTTCCAAAACTTGATCGGCAGAACCGCAGACATCCGAGTTATAGGTTTTCTGTTCATTACCGCAATGATTGCTTCTGGCTGCTACACCGAACGCATTTCCAATCAGAATCTATCCTATTTATATGACAGGGATGCTTCCTTTTTACATCCGGAATTCAATGTGCTGCACAAGAATGATTCGGTAACGGAGCTTCACTTCCGCATCAATTCAAACGAGTTGCTGTATATGTTTAATGGTACAAGTAAGTACTATTCTTCATTTTTCCGAATACGTTATGAGGTTTACACGCAATTAGAAAGCAAACTTCTTATTGATAGTTCCGTGGTCATTTTTGCAGATAGTTCTTTGGTGATGCAGGGAAAGACAATCAGCGGAATCATTGAACTGAAACCGAGCAGGGTCAAGCAATCACTTTTAAAGGTTGACTTGGTTGATCTCCGAAGAAACACGCGCGTAAAACGATACTTCGAAATTGACAGGCGCAACCCAAATTGCAGTCAATTTTTCACACTTCAACTGACCAACTCAAACCATGCGCTTTCAAGGAATTACATCAAGGCTGATGAGGAATTTACGTTAGATCATGTGAATGGGGCTAGTCGTGCTATCGTTCGGTATTACAACCGAGAATTTCCGTTACCAAAACCGCCCTTTTCTGTAGAAACACCAAAGGTTTTCAACTATCAAGCAGACAGTATTTTTGAACTTCCGTTAGGACAGCCAATAACGTTACCGAAAGAAGGTATCTATCATTTTCAGATTTCGGATAGTGCCCAAGATGGCTTTACACTTTACCGTTTTGACGAAACCTTCCCGAACGTAAAAGACGTGAAAGACTTGATTGAACCGTTACGATTCATCAACAGTAATTCAGAATACAAGGCATTAAAAGAAGCAGATTATCCGAAAGCAGAGGTCGATCGCTTTTGGCTGAAGTTGGCTGGAAATCAAGATCGGGCTCGCGTGCTCATTCAGAAGTATTACTCACGCGTTGAAAACTCAAACGAATTCTTCACTTCCTACACCGAAGGTTGGAAAACCGACCGCGGATTAATCTATCTCATCTTTGGCCAACCCAACATCATTTACAAAAATTCAAACTCCGAACATTGGATTTATGGAGAAGAAGAAAACCCTAGTTCACTCGGCTTAACATTCTACAAAATAGACAATCCATTTACAGATAATGACTTCCGTTTAGACCGATCGCCTATCTACAAAAGTAGCTGGTACAGCGCGGTAGATATGTGGCGACAGGGTCGTGTTTATACAGATAATTAGAAGGGAATTCTAAGCACGGAAACCAAAAATCCGAAACCGATAACCTTATTCAGACCAACGATTTCGGATTTCAAATTTTAGTCCTTCCTGAACCTTAGTTCATCATAATTTGATGACCATCGACCATTGTAGAAGATCCTTTTACTTCAACCGCTTTGCTGTATGCAAGAATATTATCCACAACACCTTGATTAGGAGAGAAAGACATTCCTTCAAATTCCTCACTGAGGAAATTCATAAGCTGTGTTTGATACAGCAATTCACAAGGCTCATGCCTCGCAAGCGCCATAGCTGCGGTTAGTAAATTTTTGGGGAGAGTAAATGTTTTAGGCATATCTTTTTGTTTAGTATATGGCTTACACGCAGCATTTTCAGCATTATTGTATAGGCAAAAAAAAGCGCCCAGATTTCTCGAGACGCTTCATAGTTTGAGATTAAACTAGCTTTTATGCTTATCCGCCCGTTTCCCCAAGATTGCAATTGCCCGTGTCCGTACGGTCAGGCGAGAATTTTTCACCCAAAATCTGTGTTTAAAATTTGCGATACACAATATGCAATTGGGGTGCAGAGGCAAAAACCGTATAGCGCATATTGTCTACCCCAAATCCTTTTAGGGAAAAGGAGGCGGCAAGCACACTAGCTTTTACGCCACCAACTTAATTTTATGCTCTTCCATCAAAGTTCGAAGATGAATAAGCGCATAACGCATTCTTCCTAGAGCCGTATTAATGCTCACTTCGGTTACCCAAGCAATTTCCTTAAATGGCATTTTCGCATACACACGCATCAGCAAAACTTCTCGCTGATCGTCAGGTAGCATGGCCACCAACTTTCTCAGATCTGCATGAATTTGATCCTGAATATAAACCTCTTCACGGTTCATATCCTCGCTTCCTATTACAGAGAACACATCAAATTCATCAGTACTATGCTGCATGCGCATTTTCTTCTGTCTGCGAAAATGATCCACAACAAGGTTATGCGCAATTTTCAGCATCCATGGACGAAATTTTCCTTCCTCCAAATACTTACCAGATTTGAGTGTGTTAATCACCTTAACTAAGGTGTCTTGGAAAAAATCTTGAGCAAGATTCCGATCCTTCAACAGAAGAACCAAGTACGTGAATAGTCTGTCTTTGTGACGGTTCACCAACTCTTCAAAACAAATCTCGTCTCCTTGAACGTACAATCTGATCAGTTCCTGATCACCTAGGGCAGATACTCGCATAGCTTCACTCTTTAAGTTAGACTTAGTTTAAAATCTTGTAGAGTAAAGTTTTTCTTATGCGTGTGTTTTAGTTAATGCCTACGGCCTATTACTTACGTTAACGAGCCTGTTATTTATTTATTGTGCAACAACTAAAATATTTTTTTGCTGTTGTCTGTGACAAATATTAGAAGATTAATCGGAACACGGTTTGTCTAATGATAAATTTGCAACCCTTTTAACAAGAATTGCAACAATGCCCCGAATTCAAGCACAAGCATCCTCAAACTCATATAGAGGCTTATATGGGCGTTACCCCGATGAAAAAATCGGGGTCGGGCTTTCCGCTATATCTTTTTTTCTCCCTTCGACTTCGCTCAGCGAAGAAAAAAAGGATGCCGCTGCAATCCCTAACGCGGCCCATTCTGCAAACCCGTTTGTCACCCCGAGGAACCAGGGGTCTAAAATATTAATCCGTGAGACGCTTCCTACGTCAGCGAAACAAAATAATCCACAGATTCCAGTTCCTCCGCCTCAGGCGGATGCCGAGGAACAAGGTGGAGGATTACCTCATCACCTCACAACTTCATTCCTTCATCGCTTCTAATGCCCGACCCAAAACACAACATTATAATAAAAGGTGCCAGGCTTCATAATCTGAAAAACATCGACCTTGTTCTACCGCACAAAAAGCTAATTGTCATCACAGGGCTTTCAGGTTCGGGCAAATCAACGTTAGCGTTTGATACACTCTATGCTGAAGGACAAAGACGCTACATCGAAAGCCTTTCAGCCTACGCACGTCAATTCTTAGGAAAGATTGATAAGCCTGAAGTTGATTCTATTCTTGGGGTTTCGCCTGCTATCGCGATAAATCAGAAGGTAAAAACGAGTAACCCGCGTTCTACTGTTGGAACAACGACTGAGATTTACGATTACCTCAAATTGCTTTACGCTCGAATAGGAAAAACGTATTCCCCCGTTTCTGGCAAGGAAGTCAAACGACATACCATTGACACAATTGCTGAGTTCATCTTGAACTTGAAAGACGGCAAGAAAGTGATGGTATTCGCTCCTTTCGGAACAATGCCTAAAGAGGCATTGAGCAAACGTTTCACCATTCTAAAACACCAAGGTTATACACGCATCAAGCTCAATGGAGTTGTAGAAAGAATAGAAAAGATAAGCGAAGACTCGTTCCTAGAGGAAGAAAATGAGCTTTCAGTTCTTATTGACCGATTTGTAGCCAATTCGAAGGAGGAAGACACACGAGCTACAGAAGCTATTAGAACTGCGCTAGCCGAAGGAAACAACACATGCTCCATTCAAGTAGGCGATAAAACCACAGACTTCAGCACCGAATTTGAAGCCGATGGAATTCGATTTGAAGAACCATCCGTCCACTTTTTTAGCTTCAATAATCCTTACGGAGCATGCAAGAAATGTGAGGGATTCGGAAACATCATAGGAATTGATGAAGATTTGGTGATGCCTGATAAAGGCCTTAGCATTTTTGAAGAAGGTGTTGTTTGCTGGCGCGGAGATAGCATGAGCAAGTACAAAGACCAACTTGTGCTTTCCGCCAACAAGTTCGACTTCCCTATTCATAGACCAATTTACGACCTTACCGAAAAGCACATTCAGCTGCTCTGGGACGGTAACAAGCACTTCGATGGGCTTCATGCCTTCTTCCGAATGTTGGAAGAGAACAGCTACAAGATTCAGTATAGGGTTATGCTTTCTCGCTATCGCGGAAAAACGGCTTGTCCAGAATGTAAAGGCACCAAACTGAGGAAGGATGCCACGTATGTAAAGGTTGGAGACAAAAGCCTTTCAGACCTTGTTCTAATGCCACTTGGCGAATTGGCCGATTTCTTCGAGCAACTCGAACTCTCCGACATGGAACGGGAGATTTCCAAACGAATTCTCAAAGAAGTCACTTCGCGTTTGGGATATATGAAAGATGTGGGCCTCAGTTATCTGAACCTAAATCGGCAATCCGCCACACTCTCAGGCGGAGAAGCACAACGGATTCACTTGGCCAGTTCGCTTGGCAGTTCGTTGGTTGGATCCATGTACATATTGGATGAACCGAGCATCGGACTTCATCCCAAAGACACCGAACGACTTATTTCCATTCTCAAAAAACTTCGTGATATTGGGAATACAGTCATAGTTGTGGAGCACGATGAAGACATTATGCGTGCTGCTGATATGATTGTTGACATTGGCCCCGAAGCTGGCTCGAATGGTGGTGAAGTTGTTTTTCAAGGCACATTGAAAGAAATGATGAAGAGTGCCCATACGCTCACAACTGGTTATTTGAGCGGCAAATTGGAAATTCCCGTTCCTGCCGAGCGAAGAAGGGCTCACGGTAAAATTCACGTGATTGGTGCGCGTCAGCATAACCTAAAAGGCGTTGATGTGACTTTCCCGTTGGGCTGTCTTTCTGTAATAACGGGCGTCAGCGGTTCAGGAAAGAGCACATTAATGAAGAGCATCCTCTACCCTGCTCTACGCAAACGATTTGGTGGTTACGGTTTAAAAACGGGACAGTTTGAGCGGTTAGATGGCGACCTAAACCGTATTGAAGATGTCGAATTCGTAGATCAAGACCCAATTGGGCGTTCTACGCGTTCCAATCCTGTTACCTATATAAAGGCGTATGACGAAATTCGTTCGTTGTTTGCCGACCAGAAAGCTGCTCAGCTTCGAGGTTACAAACCCAAGCATTTCTCATTCAATGTGGCTGGTGGCCGCTGCGAAGTCTGCGAAGGCGAAGGCACCGTAAAAATTGAAATGCAATTCATGGCAGACATCATCATGAAATGCGAAAGCTGCGAAGGACAGCGTTTCAAGCAGGAGATTCTAGAGATCAAATTCAAAGGGAAAACCATCCACGATGTGCTGAGCATGACGGTGGATGAGGCCATGGAATTCTTCTCCGAAAACAACCCTAAGGTGGCTAGGAAAATCGCTCCTCTTCAGGAAGTTGGTTTGGGCTATGTGCAACTTGGACAAAGCAGCAGCACCCTTTCTGGAGGAGAAGCACAGCGCATAAAACTGGCCTCATTCCTTACCAAAGGCCGTACACGTACAGACGCCAAGCATGGCGTCTCTACACTATTCATCTTTGATGAGCCAACAACAGGTCTTCATTTCCATGACATTCACAAATTGTTGAAAGCCTTCAATGCGCTTTTAGATAACGGACACACCATCATATTGATTGAGCATCATCCTGATGTAATTAAATGTGCCGACCACGTAATTGACCTTGGCCCAGAAGGCGGAAAAGGCGGTGGAACGGTTGTGTTTGAAGGAACGCCCGAAGAACTAGCTAAATGCGAAGCTTCTGCTACGGCAGCGAGTATTGCAGAGAAGGTTTTGAAGACGGCTAAGGCGTAATTTCGTCCGTTGTTAATCGTTACTTGAAAGCATGACCATAAAAGCAATATTCTTCGGCCTTGCTGCCTGCTTAGCCATAACCAACTGTTTTGCTTGCATGGAGGCACATCAAAACAGGTTATTTCCAATTGGCATGTGTACAGAAGGATTGGTGGTTTTAGAAGCCCATCTCCACAGAACCAGTACGCGTGAATCCAGAGATGAGGTTTGGTACGGATATGTTTATTTGAATGTTTATGATGGGGACAATAAGATACAATCGGAGCTTATTGATACGCTAAGTCTCTTTCCTGATAGTTTGACCGAAAAAATCCTATCCGAAGTGTTTGAAAAAGGAATGCGGATGTCGAATAAATTACAACTGACAGAGCTTGCAATTCCACAATCCATTTACATGTGTGATTATCAAAAACAATGTAATTCTCTAAGCATTGAAACAGATAGCTTGCAAAATACCGTAGCAATAGATTTTCAGGGTAACGGAAAATATCCGGTAACACCGCTATCAGATTCGCATTCTATTGCTTCTGAATTCCTTGATTATTTCGGCCCAATGATTTCAGAAAACGATTTATATTCCCTCGGCAACATGTTATTTATGAATTCTGTTCGGACATTCTCTATTGGAAGCAAAAACTTAATGATCATTCATTTAGAAAGCGGACAGACTTTTGAAACTGTGGATGGAGGAAGTTATCCTCCTGAAAAAGAATACCAACCGGATTTTGAATTTACCGAGAAAACCAATGGTGTTTTTAAGAAGCCGGTGCTACATCATGGTCACGGTTTCGATTTCATGTTCTTTCAATAAGAAACCTCAACTCCAAGACTAACGTCTCCCTTTGAGCTTCTAGTCAATCGAAACCTAAGCCGCAAACACCAACATCTCGCTTTCTATGGTCGGATTTGGGACTTCCAAGCCATCTTCTTTCAGTCCTTCAATATGGAATTTGACAGCCTCGTAAATATTCTGTTCAACCACTTTGCGCGTATTTCCAGTAGCAACACACCCTGGAAGATCAGGCACATACGCACTGAAACCCGTTTCTGATTTTTCGATAATGACCAAATACTTGAGCATTGCTTCTACTTTAATTGTGCTTGTTTGAGTGTACTTACCTCAACCTTTCCAATTCGGTGCTGATGTATGCTTCAAGCTGGGCCTTACTCGGAAGCTGCACCAGATATTGCTGAACGAACAGATTCTCATCCATTCCTGCGGTAGCATATTTCACTAGAGCATGGTCTTTATCTGCCACCAATAATATTCCCACGGGAGCATTGTCATTCTCTTCGCTTATCTCTTCCCTAAAATAATTGAGATAGGTGTTGAGTTGTCCAATATCTCCATGATTGAATGTTCCGATCTTCAATTCAAGAATCACGTGGCATTTGAGTATTCGATGATAGAATACCAAATCGATGAAGTAGTAATTCTCACCTATTAGAATTCTCTTTTGACGTTTTTCAAAACAAAAACCATTTCCCAGTTCAATAATAAAATCCTGTAGATGGTCTAGAAGAGCGGTTTCAAGGTCAGATTCCTCCACCACATCTTTTATATTGAGTTCCAAGAATTCAAAAGCATACACGTTTTTAATGATGTCGGTGGCTTTTTGTGGGGTTGTTTTTTGTTGAACCGACTCAGACAGTTCTTCAGGCTTGGCAGACAGACCGCTACGCTCGTAGTATAAACTGGAAATCTGTCTTTTCAATTCTCTGACGCTCCAAGTTGCCTTTATGCATTCTATTTCATAAAAGGTACGTTTCAGGTCATCGTCAATTCGAATGAGTTGCTCTAAATGCGTGTAAGAAAGTTTGGTGATGATGTGCTTTCCCCCAACTCGATTTTCGAGGTCTTTGAATTTCGGGGTCAGTGACCCTACTTTTGAAATTGCTTTAGATTCGGGGGTCGGTGACCACCGAATTGAATCTATCCCCAAAACGGTGGTCACCGACCCCCGAATCTCAGATTCATCCAAATAGACCCCGACCTGTGGGTAATTGACATAGAACAATCGGAAGCTTCTAAACGACCTTTCATCCAGACCCTTCTCATTCTTAAACTCCGCAGCCAATCTCTGAAGCAATTGTGTTCCGTATTCTGCCCTATCGCTGCCGCTCTGCTCATATTCCACAATGTAATGCCCGATCATCCAATTGCGGATAGTCAATGCTTGATTGACCGCATTTGCCGCCTGCTGCTGCAATTGACCATGAACAAGTGAAATGCTTTCCGCAAGGAGTTTGAAATCTTTCATATCAACATAACACGATTCGGAAAATCCAATGCACGATTCAAATTTAGGCAAATGCAAATCATGTGTCACCCTGTCCGCAGGCGGATTCAGGGTCTAAGCAAAAGATGCTGAAAAAAATTCAGCATGACGCTTTGGGTTTAACGGCCTTCATGATTTGCAAGGGCGTATCGCCATACGCCAGGGCAAACGCATCTAAATAATCTAATGCAGAAGAGAAGTCCCATCATATACTTCACGTTATCAGCCAGTTACGTCATTGCGAGGAACGAAGCAATCTCTGTATTTTCGTTGGGATTGCTTCGTTCCTCGCAATGACGACCATCTGTATTTTTTGCGCCAAACATACCATGCTGAACTTAATCCGAAATGGAATCACTCGTCTTTGTAAGATGAAAAAATTAGATGCGTTTGCCCTGCGCCATACGCCCCTACCGTGAAACACAAAGAAAATATATTGCGAACTTTGTTCCATCCCATTCAAAACAAAAAGTGATGCTGAACTTCAATCTGAAACCTGCCACCGAAAAGCGACTGAGAAAGATTCTTGCTGCCCATTCTGATATGGACGCATTTTTCAAAAATGCGATTGAGTACCAGATAAATGAGCTGAAAAAAGAATTGCTCAACATAAGCTCAGACCTGAAAAAGTTTGAAGTGAAATACAAGCTTCGGTCTGAGGACTTTTATTCGGATTTCCAAGCTGGCAAACGGGGCGATGAAGAGGATGGCATCATTTGGGCGGGCATTTATGAAATGCAGATGCAAAGCAGAAAACGCTTGGACGAATTGGTATGATCCTCGATTATTTCGAAGAATTAGAGAGCGTTATCGCGGAATTTCTCCCGTTAATCAATTCGCATTCTACCAGCACAAAAGCTTACGGAAAGGACAAAGGGTTCATTCGAGGCGAAATAACCTTTGTCAACGGACAGCAATTGTCATTTGCTGAGGTTATTGATTTCGAACAAACATCCAAACTGAAATATCGCTATCACTTTATGGATGAGAATGATGCGTTGATCTTCAGATATGATAATGCGGCTCATTTCCCAGAATTGAGGTCATTTCCAGATCACAAACACCTTCCCCATGATGTTGTGGAAAGCGAAGAACCGAACCTGACTGACGTTCTTTTGGAGATATACAATTTGAGTTTCAAAAATAGCTGAGACCATCGCGGATTTAACGACCTTCGCGCGAAATTCTGACATCTGTTTTCTCTTATCTGAAATCTCACTTTGAATTACCTATCAGCCGAAAATCTTAAGCGTTCTTACGGAGAACGCGTCCTATTTGAAGAAATCACTTTCGGTATTGATCGTGGCCAGAAAGTGGCCTTGGTGGCCAAAAACGGAACGGGAAAAACAGCCATGCTTCGCATACTGGCTGGATTGGAACCCTCAGAAACGGGCGAGGTCGTGACTCGCAACGGCATCAGCATCGGTTACCTACAACAGGAACCCGAATTGAATCCTGAGCACTCGGTTATGGACGCGATTTACGACCCAACCAACAAGATTATGTCCGTAGTTAGGGAATACGAAGAAGCGATGCTTGACGAGGGCGACCCTGACCGCATGCAGCGTTCGTTTGATGCAATGGATCGCCACAATGCTTGGGATATTGAAGCACAAGCGAAAGAGATTCTCACTTCGCTCAATATCACCGATTTCGACCAGACTATAAAAACCCTTTCTGGTGGTCAGGTAAAGCGGGTGGCTATGGCTAAAATGCTAATTGAACAGCCAGATTTGATGATATTGGATGAGCCTACCAACCATCTCGATATTGAGATGATTGAGTGGTTAGAAGGTTTTTTGGGGTCATCTGAACGAACCATTTTGATGGTAACTCACGATAGGGTTTTCTTGGACGAGGTCTGTAATATGATTATTGAGCTGGAGAATGGTCAACTCTACAAGCACAAAGGGAATTACTCTACGTATCTGACTAATCGTGCTACAAGGCATGAAGTAGAACACGCCAATGTAGATAAGGCCAAAAACCTGTATCGTAAGGAATTGGATTGGATGCGGAGACAGCCAAAGGCACGGACCACCAAATCTAAATCGCGTGAAGATGCTTTTTACGATACCGAGAAGGTTGCAAAAACCAACTTGAAGAAGGACGAGCTCACGATGGAAGTGAACATGCAGCGCATGGGAAGTAAAATTCTTGAGTTGCATAAAGTGAGTAAAGCCTATGGTGAAAATGTTTTGCTCAAGAACTTCGATTTTAAGTTCAGAAAGGGCGAACGAATTGGAATGGTAGGCGCCAATGGAAGTGGAAAATCAACACTTCTAAAAATGATTATGGAGCAGGTAGAACCAGATAGCGGTAAAATTGTGAAAGGCGAAACCATCCATTTCGGATACTACGGACAGGATGGGCTGGAAATAAAAGAAGGCAAACGGGTTAAAGAAGTGATTACGGATATTGCCGAATTCATTCCGCTTAAAAAGGGAAAAACCATCTCCGCAGCTCAATTGCTAGAGCGTTTCTTATTTCCACGAAGTCAGCATTTTCAATACATAGATAAATTAAGTGGTGGAGAGAAAAAACGTCTTTATCTGCTTACTGTTCTTATTGCCAATCCGAACTTTCTTATTCTGGATGAGCCAACAAATGATCTTGACCTTCTTTCTCTTAATGTGTTGGAGGATTTCTTGCTAGAATTTGAAGGTTGTTTGCTTATTGTAACCCACGACAGGCACTTTATGAATAAGCTAGTGGATCAGCTTTTCATCTTTGAAGGAAATGGAAAAATCCGTGGTTTTGTAGGTAATTACGATAAATACCGCTTTGCTTTAGAAGACGAGAAGAAACAAAAAGCAGCTTCAAAGAAGAAGCAAAAAGAAACTGAAAGCCAAGCCTCAAAAGGCAAAATGGGTTTCAATGAAAAGCGCGAGTTCGGATTGCTTGAAAAGGAGATTCCTCAGCTAGAAGCCAAAAAGGTAAAACTTACCCAAGACCTTGAAAACGTGGTTGACGACCATGAAAAGCTCATGGAAATATCAGCAGAATTCCAACGGGTTTCAGACGAATTGGAAGAAAAGGAATTGAGGTGGTTGGAGTTGAGCGAGTTGGAAGGCTAGTAATTAACTAGGATTCGAACTTCCGCTTGGAGCACCTCCCGAATCCCCGCCAGAACCTCCACTATTCTTGCGTTTCTTCCAGTTGGGATTGAATGGACGTTTCTTTCTGTCTCCGCCTCCACTTCTACCTTTATTATCGAAGCGCTTCTTCCCGCCTCTGCCACCTTGTCGTCCACGACCACCACTTCCTCGCTTTTCTCCCGGATTGTACCTCGGCCCTTCGCCCAATTGTGCAGGCAAAGGTGGTTTTTCAACAGTACGCTCAATCAGTTTTTCAATATCTGCAAAGCCGTTCACGTCATAACCATTAATGAAAGTGATGGCCAATCCAGAAGCACCAGCTCGGGCAGTTCTGCCAATACGATGAACATAATCCTCCGCATCTTTCGGCACTTCATAGTTTACAACGATCTCGATATTGTCGATGTCTATTCCACGAGACATTACATCAGTAGCCACTAGAAAATGGAACTTTTTGTTCCTAAAACCAGAAAGAACTTCTTCTCTCTCAGATTGATCCAGATCCGAAGAAATAGCGCGCGATTTCCAACCTTTTTTCTGCAGTGTTCTATTCACCGATTTCACAGCCGACTTACGCGAACAGAAAATGATGCAACTCTGCACATCGCGTTCAGCCATCAGAATTTCGAGCAATTTATCCTTCTGTTCGTCATGAACTAGATAGGCCAGTTGTTTAATATTCTCGGATGGTTTTGAAATGGCAATCTCAACATTGATTGGATTGTTCAACAGCTTATCTGCCAGTTTTCTGATCTTAGGTGGCATGGTGGCCGAGAACAACATGGTTTGACGGGTTTTTGGTGTCAATTCCACAATCTTCATAATATCGTCATGAAAACCCATGTCCAACATGCGGTCGGCCTCATCCAAAATGAGACATTCAAGTTTATCGAAATTCACGTATGCAAATCCCATGTGGGCAATCAACCTTCCCGGGGTGCAAATAATCACATCGGCCCCGCCTTGAAGTGAGGACTTCTCAAAATCCCAAGATGTTCCATCTTTTCCGCCATAAATGGCAATGGAAGAAACACCCCCGAAATAACCCAAGCCTTGTAACTGTTGGTCAATTTGTATGGCCAATTCTCGCGTTGGCGCAATTACCAGTGCTTTCACACCCGTATTCTTACTCTTTAGCACATGTTCAATTACTGGAATAAGAAACGCTGCGGTCTTACCCGTTCCGGTTTGCGCGCATCCCACAATATCGCGGCCTGCGATAAGTGATGGAATAGCTTGTACTTGAATTGGAGTGGCTTGTTCAAAGCCCATTGCATCCAAACCTTCCATGAGGCTTTGGTGCAGATTTAATTCTGAGAATTTCATTGAGCGCAAAGATAACCTTTAAGACCTTCAAGGTTTTGAAAACCTTGAAGGTCATTTACAGGTACAAAAAAGCACTCCGAAGAGTGCTTTAAGAATTTGAGATTTTGCAGATAATTATCCACCCATCATTCCGCCCATCGAAGCTTTAAACTCCTCAAAGGTCATTTTATCATATCCATCAGGAATAGCAAAAAGGTTAGCACCTAGTGCTTCTTTCTTCACAGACTTGGCGGTCATTTTCATTTTAAACTGGCCACTATCGATTGTGTATTCCAACGGAAACCCTTTCAATCCTTCAAACTGCTTGTTAGTTCCAGCTGGCAACTCATCAGTATAAAAAATCTCCATTTCACCCATTCCTTCAACTGAAACTAGCGCTTTCTTGCAATCATATCCTGCAATCTTTTTGGTTCCATCAACATACTTGAACTCAGGCTTTTTATCGCTTTTTTTCTTGTCCATTTCTTTCAAATCATCTTTCGACATTTCAACGGCCATTTTCTTGCCCATCATGTCCATCAAAAGCGTACCAGAACCTTTCTTCAAATCCGTGATAGTTACTTGGCTCATTCCCATTCCTAACGATTGCTCCAAACGCGTTTTGTCGCCTTTGATTTGCGTGGTCATTTCGTCTGGCAACATTGCCTCCATAGCAGCCATTTCTGCGGGAAGATCTTGATACTCTAAGCTAAATGTGATTGTCCCTTCAAACTTCTTTTGCGCCAAGGTTGGAAGCGCAATGGCAACCGCCACAAATGCTAATAATAGGTTTTTCATTTTCTAAAATTGATTGATTGTTTATTCTCGCTATTAATTGGTTCCGAAGACTTGCTCCAAAATTTCGCTTACGCGATGCAATGGGTCTTCTCTTATTTTCTTTTCTTCATCGGCAACAAGAACAAACAAACCGTCTAGTGCCTTATTTGTTGTGTAATCAGCTAAATCTGTGTTTACTTGTGGTTGGTTTAGAATGGGTGCTGCTATATTATTGTATTGTGTTGCAACAGGTTGCCATATAGACTGCGCTCCAACAGTTTCTAGAGAAGTCTCAATATGTGGTTTGAATAATTCAGCAATTTCAGTCTGCGTATTTAATCTCAAAAATTGGGTGGCTGCATCGTTCTGGCCATTCACAATATTAATAGCATCTGTTATAGTGATGTTCAAAATTGCGTTTAGGAGAATGTCCTTTGCTTGAGGAGCTGCATTTTCAGCAGCCCGATTCAACTTTTCTTCCAGTTGGTTCAAAATACCTGCAACGCCTGGGATTAAACTTCCAGCATTAAGAACAAGTCCAGCCTCAGGCGGTAGGAGAATCTTTATCGCTTGATTCGCGAAATAGCCGTCAAGAGCGCTTCCTTTATTTATCGATGTATCCGTTCCAACTCGTAAAGCTTCTTTCAAACCTTCTGTAGCATCTCCTTCTGAGAGAAGACCTTCAAGAACATCAACAATTTGATCACAGGATGAAAAGCTCACTGTTAAAAAGCTCAAAATCAATGCGAATGGTACAAATGCTTTTTTCATTCTCTCTATTTATCTATCTAATTGAAAACACCTTTAATTGGCTCTTTATCTCCTGACAGTTCACAAACATAGAAATATGTTCTCGTGTATTGGATAATGCGCTCACATAAGTTGAGTAAAAAAGCACCTGCCCAGTTACATTTTCCGTGCCAAAAAAATCAAAAACCGAGCTGAAAGCGGAAGGTAAAATTCTGAACATCATTTTCTCGGAAAGGTGCAACAAAATCAACTCGAATTATTTGGAAGATGTTCTCGATTCCTACAGTTACTTCCCAGTAATTGCCGTAGCTAGGTTCGTACAGGTAATGAACACCACCAACCACTTGCCATTTCAGTTTTTTGATGAGCGGGATTTTATTCAGAATAAACCCATGAAAGTGCTGCTCTGCATGTGCCTGTACATAATATTGATTTGTGCTAGCCGCATAGTACGGCAAGGCCATAAAACGTGCCAGGCCGCTTGTGGTGACGTGTACTTTAGATGTATTGAAATGCTGCCAATCCATAAACGAGACAAACTTGTTATTGGCAAACCAACCAGCGCTTACTTCCCATTCAAACCGACCGACCATTCCAAAGGAATTGTCATCCGCAACACGAAATTTCAACAGGTCGTAATCCGCATCCAACTTTCCGAAACCACCGATTCCCTTTTCATAATTGAATCCGAACTCTGGCCATTTTGTGCCCAAATTAATTTTGCCATTTGGACGTTCCATATATTTTTGCCCCGGACGATAGTTGAACCCAACAAAAAGAACCAATGCAGTATTATCGTCAAAAACGGAGTTGTTGTAACCTATACTTTCGTTTCCGGGCTCGTTCAAAGAGAGATATTTCGCTTTGTAATCAACATACGTTCCATCCAAACCACTTGCGTTTTCAAGCTTTTTCCTCTGCCCGTAATAACCACTCAAGTTTAGACGAAAACCGTTGAATGCCTCAATGCCCCACCCCACTTTTCCGTAAGTATGCTGCTGAAGTTTCATGTAATTCTCTTCCAATAGAACCGAATAAAGTGAGTTAATCACATTGCCGATGGCACCATCGTTAAACTGCTCTACATAATGTCCGCCCTCCGCACGAATTGACATACCGTTGGTACGATTAAAGCGATAGAAAATTCGTGCCTTCGAATAATATTTTTTTGAATAGTAACCGTAGCGATTAATCCAAGCGGCCGAAAAATTCGTTCCCTCGTCCTTGTTAACCTTTGAGATTTCAATTTTGTAGTCTATTAGATAACCTTCAACCGTATTGTAATGTACTGCCGTAAATGGCGACTGAAAGCCGATGGAAAAGTTCTTGGTGCTATTGCGATACGTGTAGCCGTAAAGCAAGTTTCGGAGCGAAAATTTGTTATTCTTCCTGTCTATTGAATCCTTGTAAGCTGGTGTTTCTTTAACTATTTCAATACTGTCTTTTCGTACGTAATCCTTACGTTCTAATGCGGTAAGCGGAACAGTTCTAACCTCCTCCCAAAACGTGTCATCCTTTTCGTTGGCTTCAGATTCAACCTTTAACATCGGACCTCGGTCCCAACTGTCGAAATCAAACTTGGTGGCATCTGCACCCACCGAAGTGGTTTCGGAGGTTTCTAGTTCCTTTTCCGTTTTCTCATCCGTTTCCTCGCTCGGTTCATCCAGCTTGGCGTAACGGTCAATCAATGTCGTATCACGCACATAACTGCGGATGCTGTAATCGGAGAACACCGAACTAAACGTTCCCCAACCTTTCACCTTAAAGAGTTTGACGTTGAAAGCAAAATCGAAACTCAGATTACTTTTCATCCAAAGGTCATCAGCAATTGGAAAGAAATCGACCTTCATTCTCACAGTATCCACAAAATCAATACCCGCTTCGGATGTCATAAAAATGTCTGCCCCATGAATTCTCCAAGTATTTTCTTGAATGAAAATATGTCCTTGAAAAAGTGGTACCCCAGTAACTTTTGGAATGAGCTCAATCTTGTTAACGATGATTGAATCCTCAACATAAAAACCACGATAGACATAACGGTAATAGAGATTGGCAGATGGCGAAAGTGGCGAGATAAGGTCACGGTCGCTCAGCCCTTCTAGATTGTACGCACGATCGTAGAAATTGAAGTTGATGCTGGTGGCGTTATTCCAAGTAAAGCCTTGCGAATTACCACTCACTTTGGATGCAATTACTCGTTCTTTTGTCTTGTCGGGTTCTTTAAAATGAAACTCCGAAAGGCTTTCTGAGAGATAGACAATTCCGCTACGGGTTTCGTCTAATCCGCTGATGTCCAATGAACGTCCAAGTATCCGTTTCGGCAGGTTTTTCACCTGATTGATTCCTTTCACATACACTTTACAAGAATATTCCCGAACCTGTTTTTGGTAGAATTTCCTTTTAGAACGCGCCAATCGCATAATGCGATAGGCAGGATCTTCATTGCCATCAACTTGTGCTTCGCCAAGTTGAAATACAACGCGTTTTAGAACAATATCCAATTGCGTTTTACCCGAAACGTTGACGGGTTTTATCTGAGTTTTAAAACCGACATATCGAAACACAATAGTGTGGTAACCGTCAGCCAAATCAAGGTGGAAATTTCCTTCAGAATTAGTGGTAGTGCCGATGGTTGTTCCTTCGATATAAACGGTCACAAAGGGAACTGTCGCCCCTTCTTCATCAGTTACCTGACCATCTACTGAGCCAGCAAACGCATGAAAACTTACAAGCAGATAAATAAGGGAGAATATTAACCTCAAAGTTTGTGTTTTTCCCAAAATTCATTTGGAGAAACGATTTTGGTCGATTCAAAAACATCCATGTTAAAGTTTTTGAAATTTCCAGTTATTAAAAAATCTGCTTTTGACATTTGCGCTCGCTCTAAAAACCGATTATCGGCATCATCTTTAATCAGGCTTATTTTAGTAGATGGCTCGAAAATCTCTGCCTCCAATTTCAATCTGCCTAGCACAGTCTCAGCAGCAAGAACGAAGTTGGGAAATCGAAGAAACTTTGGTCTTTCCAGCACATTTACATATTCCTCAAAAACAACGGAAGAAATGCAAATCTTGGCATTTCCATATAAGCAATAATCAAGTATTAAGTATGGGAAGTTTTTCTGTATTAGTGCAGAAACAATAACATTCGTATCAAGAATTAGACGCTGCATCTCGCTCTTCTCGAATTTCCGAGTTAATTTCTTTCATGGTCATTTTGGACAGACCATATTTTTCAGAAAACTCCAAACAAGCCTTCAAGTTTTCTTTCGCAATTTGTTTAGAGATAATTAGCATTAGCTCTGAAAAAGAAACTGAGTCCTTTGTTAGTCCGTGTTTCTTGAACTCCTTGTCAGATATTTGAACGTTTACAGATTTCATTTCAAAGTTAGTTGAACTCAAAGTTACGAACTGTTATGATAAACAACTACTTATAATCAGGATGATTCAATGTTTGCAATAATCGCTTTTTGAATTCCTCCTTTGTGAAGTAGCAGTATGAAACCGTTTTACCATCTTCATTTTCACCCACAAACAAATACGACTTAGTTGAGCTTTTTACAGTGTATTTTGTATCGTTCTCTTCCTCTCTAATTGTTGCAGATACATTTGGAATTACATTGAATTCGTTAGCATAAAGTAATGCCCCAACTGTTGAACAATCGAAAGGAATAAAGCCTTGTTTTGAACCTAAAAACACGCGCCAAAGATTTTCCCACTCCTTCAATTGCCGAAAAAGCCAGCGATCGCCTTTGTTCTTGCTTTTCTTCAGATGAATGAAATCTTCTCGACTTAGAAACAGGCTATCCGAGCAATCATATCCTGCTAAAATGACGGGAATCTTCGTTTCTAAAAGAATGGCAGATGAAGATGGATCTAGATCAAAATTATAATCAGAAAATTTCACCTTTCCAGAACCAGGGTTGAATAACATACCTGGTCTGCGACCAGCGCAATAGGAAATGGCTGTAATATTCTTGTGGAGGTCTGGTCGAAGTTTAAGCACCGTTCCAATATTGGTCATTGGGCCTAAAGCCAAAATGGCCATGGGGCCTTTCTCCAATGCGGTAATCATGGCTTTTACCGCTTCGGTTTCTTTTCCAAAACCTGTGCTATCGTCTGAACCTTTGAATGTTGGGATGTTCCGTTCTGGAGCATACCAATTCAAGAGTTTGGTTGTCGCTTTATCTGCATAATCTACGCCATGCACAAAGCTGATTCCTTCAATTTGAAGATTCGTATCGCGTAGTAAAAGAACTAATGCCAATCCATCATCAACATCTCTTCTAAATTTCCCAATCATAATGTCGGTATCTACCCAAACCCGCTGTTGTGCGAAGGATAAAAAAGGAAAAACGAGTAAAAGGAAAAAAGTGAAGGTTTTCATTTAAAAGATGTGTTTACCAAGACCTTCAAGGTTTTGAAAACCTTGAAGGTCTTATCCGTTCAGAACCAGTTCATAAGCCTCATCAAGTAATTCCAATCGTTCCTTCAGGTCCAGTTCGAGTGGCAGCTGTGCCAAGCCCAGAAGTCTCCTGATTATTTCCATCCCAGCAAATTTTGAGAAAAGCGAGCCATCAAACTTGCTGTCGAAGTGATAATACACGAACAAATCCTTCAAAATTCTTTCTGATTGCTGCGCCATTTTCAGATGCGCCATCGCAACACCTAATTCAAACTCCGCGGGGCCTTTGAAACAGAATTCAGGGTCAATCATTCGGAAACCATTTGGCGTTTTTAGCCAGCTACCTGGATAATAATCGCCATGTAGCAGGCGAGTGCCGGTACTTGCCAAATATACTTCTCCCAACTCCGTGGCGCAGCTCTTCAGTTTTTCATCGTTTCTGAATTTATCTGTTGCAGATTGAAACCCAGATAGCACTCTATCAAGATTAAAACCATTGCTACTATTTAGTGGAAGATTGAAAATATGTTCGTGATTAAGTTCTCGCATCTTCATGTTGGCGATACCGCTGTTTTCGGGCTCATACTTGAAATTGAAATGAAGCTCTGATACTACACGTGCCATATCGGCCATCTCACTTTTTTCAAGGTTCTCTCCTTTTCGATACAAGTGCATAAAGTCTTGAGACCGTCCAAAATCCTCCATGCACAGTAAAAAGTTTGACTCATCTAGCCAATACATTTCGGGCGTGAGTTTTCTTATCGCCTTATTTTCTCTAACAGTCTGATAAAAATTAAATTCGGTAAGAATTCGTTCTTGTGGAGCTTTAACCAGCGGAAACCGATGAACCCAAGGAAGCGACTGTTTGAGAATAAAAGCGCGCTGATTTGTTGTTGCCCTCAAAACCATATTCATGTTGCCATCGCCAGCAACTTCGAGATGCTCAAGAACCTCGTTTTCGTTCAGGTGTTCATTCTTTCCAAGATAAGATTCGAGCCCTGTGGAGTTGTTTACGTCAAGAAGAAATTCAGAATTCAATTTTGCAACCATAGATTTTATCAAGAACGTGCAAGGTACACCGATGATTGCATTCTGATGTCGGCTCACGGCCGAAACAATCTATTTTTGCAACCATGGCTGATATACATTACGTGGTGGGAATTGCTGGTGGTAGTGCCTCAGGAAAGACTTCCTTTCTCAAAAAACTTAAGGAAAACTTGCCTTTAGGAAGTGTCAGTATCATTTCGCAAGACAACTACTACAAACCACAAGATCAGCAGCAATTAGATGATAACGGAGAGGTAAATTACGATCTCCCAACATCCATTGACAAAAATGCTTTTCTAGCAGATTTAAAAGCGCTTCTAAGCGGTTCTCCAATCAACATTACAGAATACTGTTTCAATAAGGAAGGATCTGTTCCGCAACATATTAGCGTAAACCCAGCTAAGATTCTTGTAGTAGAAGGGCTGTTCGTATTTCATTATCCTGAAATACGAAATCTGCTCAATTTGCGGGTTTACCTAGATGTTCGTGAAGAGATAAAGCTGGAACGCAGAATCAAACGCGACCGCGATGAGCGAGGTTACCCTGAAGCAGTTGTACGCTACCAGTGGGAAAATCATGTTGTTCCATCGTACAAGAAATTTTTAAAGCCTTACCGAGACGACTCCCACATCATCGTTACCAACAACATTACGTTTGATAAGGGATTAGCTGTTCTTACCGACCATCTAGTCTATAGATTTGAAAAGGAGTTGATGCGCGAAAGCAAGACTGAAGGCCTTATGGGCTGAGCCTCCTCTTTCAACCATTCTTTGAATATGTGGTAAAGCGCTCGATTATAGGGAATCTTTACACCTACCCTATCTGCCAATTTAACCAAGTAACCGTTGATGTCTTCCAATTCGGTGTTTTCTGAGCCGTTTTGCAAATCCTGCGCCATGCTGTTAATGGAAGTTGAGCGCATCTTGCTCCTGAAAATCGGAAGAACAATAAAACTTGGCAATTGCTTGCTTAACCACATCAGGCTCCATGTTGGCATTCCTGGTAACCGTGCCTCCTTCACTCCGTACTTTTTTATAGCCTCAACACCTTCCCACAGAATTTTGGCAGTGATTTTTTGAAGTATATCCAACTCGCGATTGCGATTATCGTGAAATCCAACCATTGCTAAAAGAGCATTTCCTAGATTGACAACCAACTTGGTATGGGCCGCATCACGAGGGCTCTCAATTAGTTTAGCGGTAATCTTACCAGATAAAATCTTGTGTATGGCTTCCAACATGCTACGGTCTGCACTTTCGCTTGCAGATAAACCAACCGTTGCGCCCAAAGCAACTGCAGAGGTTTGAGAAACCCGATATGAATTGAATGCGATGGTGGCAAAAAAGGCATTCGAAAATTTTGCAGTAAGAAGTTCAACATGTCTAACTCCATTCAGTACCGACATTACTGAAACCTGATTTCCAAATGCTCCGATGATGCTCTCAACAACCGTTTCAAGCGAATAGCTTTTAACGCCAATTACAATTAAATCAGGAATTTCCTCTCCTTCGAGAGAGGCAAACGCGCGGCATTTAAAAATCTGGTTGTTCTTATGACCCGGCAACTGACATCGAAATGATTGCGATGGAATAAGCTCATTATCTGCTGTACGGACTAAAAAAGAAGTGCGGCTAACTCCAGCATGCATCCAACCCGCTAAGCATAAATTCACCGCGCCCGAACCAACATACAGAACTTTCAACTTATTGTTCTTGCAGTTGTTTCAACGCTTCAAAATTGTCCTTTCCCACTTCCATAATAGACGACTTCATTAATGGTAGAAGCGAACGCTCAATTAGGCCATTGCCTTTCATCTGAACGTAAGTATTCAATACGGTTGACATACCATCCATCTCAAACTTGACTGAAATATCGAATTCAAACATTTCGTTATACAACTTAAATTTAACCGATTGTAAGGGTGCCATTTCAAGCACCTCCATGTTATATATAACGCTAGTCTCATTACCAGAATAATAGAGTTTGAATGCGCTACCAGGCATGGCTAAAAACCCTCCCGTCTGCTCAACGCTGTCTAAACCTACCACCCATTCGGGAGCTTTTTCCAAATTAGCCATGGCGGCATAAACCTGCATCACCGGACGGTCGATTTTGATTTCAAACTCATCGTCAACTTCAGGTACAAACACGCCAATTAAAAGAAGTGCCGAAATAATCAGCAACACAACGACCAGAATGGCCTTAAAGAATTTCATTGTTTTTCTAGTTGGGGTTACGAATATACATTTCTAATTTCGCGCTCGACCAAAATCAAAATCCATGTCAGAAGGAAAAGAAACAGTTAAGTTAAAAGGCAGCCTCGTATTGCTAAAAGGATACATTCCAGAAGTGGGCGAAATTGCCCCAGATTTCACATATGTGCAAGCCGATATGAACGAGAAAAGTCTTTATGATCTTGAAGGATTGAACAAGATTATTCTCTCCATGCCAAGTGTTGATACCGGAATTTGTGCGCTTGAAACGAAAAAATTCAATGAAGCTGTAAGCAAAATGGACAATATGGTCTGTCTTGCAATCACAAAGGATCTTCCATTCGCGTTAAAACGTTTTTGCGGTGCAGAAGGAATCGAAAACCTAAAAGCGGTATCCGACTTCCGTTATGGCGATTTTGCAACCGAATACAACTTAGAGATGGTGAACAGTCCTTTGAAAAAACTTCTTGCCAGAGCTGTGTTTGTTCTAGACAAGGAAAACAAAATTCATTATATTGAATTGGTCGAAGACATCACCTACGAGCCAGATTACGACAAGGCATTGGCTGCCCTTTCCAAGCTAAACTAAAACGATGGAGTTTCT
>Ga0316208_1000215_pt1 | contig 79720 bp, 49 predicted proteins | sample 3monopyrite_MG_FD_204944 | JGI IMG/M metagenome (GOLD analysis project Ga0316208, IMG submission 204944) | Microbial mat bacterial communities from mineral coupon in-situ incubated in ocean water Damariscotta River, Maine, United States -... | ecosystem: Environmental > Aquatic > Marine >... | reverse complement strand
TATTCACCGGACTTTAACCCTATCGAACAGTCTTTTGCTGTCATTAAAAAACGTCGACAATTCTTTAAAGGCTCAAACGCTTTGGAAACAATATTAAATGGGGATTTATAAAGTGGAATTACTATAGCCCCTGTAAAATCATCGCCGAACATGCCGGTGAGCGCGGTTCCCGCCAGCCGCACCAGAAAATCAGCGCCATCATCAATCACTTCGATAATATAGATATGGCCGAGATACTCTTTCATCTCAATGGGTGAAAAGTCCGAGCGGGATGGCAATTTTTTACCATCAAACTTACCAAGCCACAAAGCATGCAAGGCTTTGGTCTCCGGCGTACCCGGTGCATCCAGTTCAGTTGCAGGAACTCCCTCAAGGCCAACTGGGTCTAGTTCATTCGACGAAAGCATTACGCTCCGATCTGCTTATATTTTTAATTTGCCCCACAACAGCATAGCGGAAAACGTAGAAATCGTCGAGTCGGCATGCAAAAGCTCTATCGCTCTATAAAAAGCTGCCTGCTCTATAACAGAAAAGGGCCGGAGCATTCAGCCCCAGCCCTTTTCAGCAAAGTCCTTAGTTTCAGTTTATTCGCCGAACACGCGCTTGAAGATCGTATCGACATGCTTGGTATGATAATCCATGTTGAAAAGCTCATCCAGCTCGACCTCAGACACCTTCGCAGTCACGATTTCATCGGCCTTCAACAAATCAAGAAGTTGCAACTCGCCGCGGCTTTCCCACACCTTCATGGCATTTGCCTGCACAAGGCGGTAAGCATCCTCGCGGCTCACACCCGCTTGCGTAAGCTCTAGAAGCACGCGCTGGCTGTTCGGCAGGCCACCCATCTTGTTCATGTTATCCAGCATATTGTCTGGGTAAACCAAAAGCTGGTCCATTACATTTGTAAGGCGCGCAAGGCTGAAGTCCAGAGCAACCGTAGCGTCCGGGCCGATATAGCGTTCCACAGACGAGTGCGAGATATCACGCTCGTGCCACAGTGCAACGTTTTCCATCGCCGGAATGCACATCGCGCGGATATAACGCGCCTGGCCCGTGAGATTTTCGGTAAGGATCGGGTTCTTTTTATGCGGCATCGCAGAAGAGCCCTTCTGGCCTTTGGAGAAATACTCCTGGGCTTCAAGAACCTCTGTGCGCTGCAGGTGCCGTACTTCCACCGAAAGGCGTTCGATGCAGCTTGCAACAACGCCCAGCACGGCAAAATACATGGCGTGGCGATCACGCGGGATAACCTGCGTGGAAACAGGCTCGATTGTCAGCCCCATTTTCTCGGCAACATGCTCCTCAACAAATGGATCGATATTAGCGAACGTACCAACCGCGCCAGAAATCGCACATGTAGCCACTTCTGCGCGTGCATCTTTCATACGCTTCAGGCAGCGGTCAAATTCAGCGTAAGCCTGCGCCATCTTCAGGCCAAAGGTTACAGGTTCTGCGTGGATACCATGGCTACGGCCTATGCAGATCGTGTATTTATGTTCTTCAGCGCGGCGCTTCAGCACAACGAGCAGCTTCTCAAGGTCTTCGATAATGATATCAGCAGCCTGCATCAACTGCACAGAAAGGCAGGTATCAAGCACGTCAGAAGATGTCATACCCTGATGTACAAAGCGCGCTTCATCACCCACATGCTCAGCAAGATTTGTTAGAAAAGCAATTACATCGTGCTTTACTTCGCGTTCGATCTCGTCAATGCGGTCGATTTCCCATTGGCCGCGGTCCCAAACTGCCTTGGCAGCTTCCGCTGGAATACGACCGAGTTTGGCGTTGGCGTCACATGCGTGTGCCTCAATTTCAAACCAAATACGAAAACGATTTTCCGCTTCCCAAATGTCGGTCATTTGTTTGCGGGAATAACGAGGGATCATGTGAGCGGCTCCTAAAAGCAGACGTTACTGTCAGCGGCAAAAATCTCGCCGCCCTGATACCTGATAAGCGCTCCACTGGCAAGCCAAACGGCACGTTTTACCGCACGAAAGTTGACATATCAGCCATACGCAGAGAGCATCTCTGGTATTAACCATAAGGGGAGCGTCATGCGGATATTTCTTCGGCTACTTGCTATTCTGGCGCTGAGCACCTCTGCCATTGCAGATACACTCATTAAGAATGTCACTGTCATCACCATGAATGGCAATCAAACCATAGAAAATGCGGTGGTATACACCGCAGGCGACCGCATCGCCTACGTGGGTACAGCGAATGGCGCACCTGTTTTGGTAAAAGCGCCCGAAATTGAAATCGATGGAACCGGGAAATTCCTGGTGCCAGGCCTTGCCGAGATGCATGGCCACCTGCCCTCCACATCACTGGACAACAAGATTACAAAGGAAACGCTGTTTCTCTATCTCGCTGGCGGTGTAACGACCGTGCGCGGCATGCTCGGCAACCCGATACAATTCGAAATGCGAAAAGCCATCGCTGACGGCACAGTGGATGGCCCGACGCTGTATCTGGCCGCACCCAGCCTTAACGGCAATACGGTTAGTTCGTCGCAGGATGGCATTAACAAAGTGAAACGGTATCACGCTGACGGCTATGATCTCCTTAAGATCCACCCTGGCCTAACACGCGGGGAATACACAGCGATTGCCGATGCAGCAAACGTGCTCGGCATACCTTTTGGTGGTCATGTTCCAGAAGATGTCGGTATCGAACTGGCTTTGGAAAAAAAACAAACCTCTATCGACCATCTGGATGGATTTATACAGCTTGTGGACGCTGTTGATCGCCCGATTACAGACGCTGAACTCACACGCATCGTTGAGGTTTATAAAGCATATGAACCGAGTTGGATTGTGCCAACCCAGGCGCTGTTTGCCATCCTGATAGCAGGTGGCAACGCCGAAGTGCTCGCGGCCCGCCCTGAGAATGCTTATATGCCCGCCCGCACACGTGCCAACTGGGCGCGGCGCATCAAAAACACTGGGAACCCCCAACACAAGTACGTTCCTCAAAACCGCCAGAAGGCTTTGCGTGCGCTTGCGGTGGCTGGTGCCCGCATCGTAATGGGCAGCGACGCACCGCAACTATACAGCGTGCCCGGCTTTTCACTGCAACACGAGGTGAATACGCTTTTGGAAGCAGGTTTCACCCCCGCAGAAATTCTTAAAATTAGCACTCGCAATGCTGGTGACTATTTTGCGGACAAAGATCAATTTGGCCAGATTATCGCAGGTATGCGGGCTGACCTTTTGCTTCTTGATGCAGATCCACGTCACGACGCCATGAACCTGTTCAAGCAAACAGGTGTAATGGCCGCAGGACGCTGGTATAGCCGGACAATAATCGACAAACAGCTCGCAGAAATTGCTGCAGCTAATAAATAGGGTTATTTCCCCTTGGCATAACGGCTGAGACAGATCATCAGGGCGTTTTTGTAGCCCGGCTGCAGATCACCGATCCCTTCTACGCCGTCCCTATCAAGGAACTGCCCCCAGACATGCTCGTCCGAAAGATGCAACTGAATGTTCTTGGCTTTCTTTTGCACTTGCGCTTCAAATACAAGCATCAAACGGTCTCCAAGTGTCTGGCTATGCTTTACCCAGCTAGAGACAAAATCAAATTTGCCCGCAACAACCTGCACCTCTTCTTCAAGCTCTCGCTCAAGGGCTTCATACAGGTCTTCGCCGGGTTCGACCTTGCCGCCTGGCAGGTCTGGAATGCCGTTATTTTTCCTGAGCACCAGCACTTGGCCGTCCTTGGAAACCAGCACAACCTTGGCAGATACCGGCAATTTTTGAAGCGCTTTCTTAGTAGATTTAATTTGTCGCCAAAACAATGTATGGCCCCTTCCCTTACCTCGACCCACTAAATATAGCGTCACAAACTCGCAATGACAAAAGTTAAATCAAACCGTGCTGTTTAAAACTAGTCTGACCGTATCGGCCAACAATGATATGATCATGCACTGCAACGCCCACTTTTTGGCAGGCTGCCATTACTTCTTTTGTCATGGCTATATCCGCCTGGCTTGGTGACGGATCACCCGAGGGATGATTATGCACAAGAATGATTGCACTTGCGTCATAGGTGAGCGCACGCTTGAGAATTTCTCGGGGGTAAACAGCCGTCTGATCAACTGTACCGTCACTCAAAACCTCATCGGTGATCAATGCATTTTTACGGTCCAGGAATAAAATTCGGAACTGCTCGCGTGGCAACCGCGCCATTGTGCTTTGCAAATAGTCTGCGACAGATTGCCAATTGGAAAGAATGGGCTTGTCCTGCGTTTCGGTGCGGATCAAATACTGAGCAGAAGCCTGCACGGCCTTAATCGCCGCAACCGCAGCCTCCCCAAGTCCGTCAGCCGCACGCAATTGCGCCGCATCTGCTGACAATACAGCCGCATAGCCGCCAAAACGTTCGATCAACGACTTGGCAAGTGGCTTTACATCCCGGCGCGGGATCGCAAGCATCAGGATCAATTCCAGTAGCTCATAGTCGGGCATACCCGCACCGCCGCTTTCAAGAAAGCGTGCCCGCAAACGCGCACGGTGGCCATGCCGATGATCTTTGACTTCAACTGCTTCTGACGCGGCCTGCTTTTGAGGTGCACGCTCTTTTTGGGATGCGCCTTCTGACCCGCTGTCAAAGTTTAATTGCGTTTCTCGTAAATCCAAAACGCCTCACACATTTTTATCTGTTCATTCGGCAGAATAAGGCGGAAATTCCCACCCTTTCGGTGACTTGGTAAAGACTTCATAGCCGTCTTCCGTGACAGCAAGCGTATGCTCAAACTGCATAGAAAGCGACTTATCTCTTGTGACTGCCGTCCAACCATCGTTCAAAACCTTGCAACCCGGTTTACCGGCGTTCACCATCGGCTCGACAGTGAAGAACATGCCAGGCCTCAATTCCGGCCCCGTTCCTGGTGTGCCGAAATGCATAACGCTGGGTTCATCATGGAACACACGGCCAATACCGTGCCCACAAAAATCCCGCACTACAGAATACCGTTGTGCTTCAACATGTGTCTGAATCGCGTGTCCGATGTCGCCCAGGTGTGCACCGGGTTTTACGGCGTTTATGCCTTTCCAAAGTGCCTCAAAGGTCACCTGGCACAGGCGCTTCAGCAACAGCTTAGGCTCTCCGACAAAGAACATACGGCTGGTATCACCGAACCAACCATCAAGAATAACGGTCACGTCAATATTAAGGCTGTCGCCCTTCTTGAGCTTTTTAGGCCCTGGGATGCCGTGGCAAATCACATGGTTAATGGATGTACAAATAGATTTTGGGAACCCGCGATAATTGAGCGGTGCCGAAATAGCTCCCGCTTTTTCAACAAAATCAGCGCAGATGGTGTTGAGTTCGTCTGTCGTGATGCCTGCTTCCACATACGGTGTAATATGATCAAGCGTTTCCGCAGCCAGGCGGCCTGCGGCCCGCATGCCTTCAAAAGCGTCTGGCCCATACAGTTTGATTGCACCTGTGCGTTGCTCGGGTGCCGAAACGGCATCAATATAAGTCATTCAAAAACCTGTTTACTGCGAAAAATCTGTTCACTGCAATGCCGCCTTCTACAGTAGCACTGGTCAAATCTGAATAGGCAATTTGCCCGTTACTTCAATGCCATCCGTCGAAAGCTCGCATGCATAACACAAGAGTTCAACACCTGCCTTTACAGCTTCTCTTAACGCACTTGCATAGGTTGGGTCAATTTCCTCTGCTGGCGCAAAGCTTTTGCAGTCGCTTCGCTGCACCAGATACACCATTACGGCGCGGTGGCCTTCTTTGATCATACCCATCAATTCATGCAGATGCTTGGTACCACGGCTGGTAACTGCGTCCGGGAACATCGCTTGATCACCCACCCTGAGCGTCACGCTTTTAACCTCTACATAACAAATTCCCTGACCTTCCAAAAGGATATCTATGCGGCTGTTCTGGCCATATCTCACTTCGCGGCGCAAGCTTTCGAAGCCCTGCAACTCTGTGATTGTGCCATCATTGATCGCGTCTTCGACAATGTGATTGGGGCGCGATGTATTGATTCCCACCAGCGAGGTGCCCACATCAATCATTTCCCAGCGCCAATCCAGTTTGGCTTTCGGGTTCTGGTTGGGCGACAGATAAACTGGAGAGCCAGGCTCCTTGAGGCCCTTCATTGAGCCTGAGTTGGCGCAGTGAGCCACCACCACGGTTCCATCTGGCAGTTCTATATCGGCTAAAAATCGCTTATAGCGCTTGACCAGCGTTCCTTTGGAAAGCGATACCTCAAATTTCATTGTAACAAAACCTTCATAAACCGATGCATAAATGCCGCACTTGTTAGTCAACGCTCTATCCGATTATAGATGCATATCATCCATTCTTGACTCTTTGGTCAGGCTATCTACTGTTTGAGTCGACATTAGAAGTGTTGCGCCTACTTGAAGCAGACAACGATCTGCGTCAAGAGTGTCTGTCAGGGAAAGCAGTCAACAAGCGCTCTCATAAAATAATAATCCTAATGTCCATATAGGCTCAATTGGTAACGAACAGGCTCAAGGACAAAATTAATGAAAGCTTTCCGACGCTTAGCATTGCTTGCTGCTGTCTCCTCGACGGCAATGGCGATCAGCACAACGGCTACGGCCCAGTCAACCTCGTCCGCCCTTCGGGTGCGTGTGATGGATGCTGTAGGCGAAAACCTCTCCGATATATCAGTAACTATCATTCATGTTCCGACGGGACGCGAATTCCAGCGTTCAACCAACTCCGCAGGTGTTCTGACGGCAAAAGGCCTGCCAGTAGGCGGCCCATACATTGTACGCCTTACCGACCAATCGCGCGTGATCGCAGAAGCACCGAACAATGTTCAGAATGTACGCCTCGATCTGGGCGAAACTGAATCCATTGTATTGCTCGCGAACCGCGGCAACGGCGAAACAGTGGCCTTTGAAGAAATTGTTGTTACCAGCGAACGTGTGCTCGCAGCGCTACGCACAGGTGCTGGCCGCGATTTCGGTCAAGCCGTTATTGAGGGTGTACCTTCTGTGTCGCGTGATTTTGTGTCAACGCTTGAGACAGACTCGAAAATCCTGGTGGACGACAGTGTACCGCGCGGCCCTGCTGTATCTGTTGCAGGCCAGAACTTCCGCTTCAACAGCGTCACTGTAGACGGTGTGGCACAGAACGATAACTTCGGTTTGTCACTCAACGCCTCTGCGACCCAGCGTTCGCCTATTTCAATAGATGCGATTGCCGCGATTAATGTGAATGTGGCACCGTTTGATGTAACATATGGTAACTTCCTGGGCGGCAACATCAATATTGTTACCAAATCGGGCACGAACGAATTCAGCGGCAGTGCATACGGTTTTTATACTGACGATGGCTTCACGGGTAACACCAGCCAGGGTGAAGATCTGGCGATCGGTGAATTCAATGAAAAGACCTTTGGTGGCACCCTTGGTGGACCAATCATCGAAGATAAGCTCTTTTTCTTTGTGAATTACGAAAACTTTGAAACAACGCGCCCAGCCAACACCAATACAATCGAAAACATCGACGGTGTTACCCAAGCGGACGTAGACCGGGCTATCCAGATTTTCAAAGATGTTTACGGTTTTGATCCTGGCACATTTTCTGCGACGGATACCGACGCAGACGAGAAAATCCTGATCAAACTTGACTGGAACATCAACGACAATCATCGTGCATCGCTTTCTTACCAGCGTGCAGACGGCGATGTGATCTTTGATGATTTCCCTGAAACAGCCGTGCTGAATAGCAACCGCTATAACATCAACGAGCGATTGGACAGCTACAGCTTCCAGCTATTCTCTGACTGGACGGACAATTTCTCTACTGAGATCAAAGTTGGTTACAAGGATGTAGAAAACCGTCAGGTTTCCATTGACAGTTCTACACCTGACTTTGAGATCAATTTGCCAACTGGCGGCCGTATCGCTGCAGGCGGTGACAGATTCCGTCATAATAACACGCTTGACAATACATCTCGCGTCGTCCGCCTCAAGGCTGACTATACGACCGGCAACCACACGCTTACAGCCGGATTCGAGCAGGAAAGCAACGAAGTCACAAACGTCTTCCTGCCCTTCTCTCGCGGACAGCTTGTGTTTGGTGCTTTTGGCGGTGCCGATCCACTGGGTGACCTGGAAAACCGTAACCCTGACTTCCTCTTGTATGGTGGTTCAAACACTGGTGTTGTTAGTGACGCAGACGCGAACTTCACCCAGGACACCAACACCATTTATTTGCAAGACGAATGGCTGGTAACGGACGACCTGACAATCAAGGCTGGCGTTCGCTATGACTGGATCAACAATAGTGATCCAGTACCGTTCAACGAGAATTTCCTCGCACGCAACGATTTTGACAATACTGAAAACATGGATGGTAAAGACCTGTTCATGCCGCGTTTTGGTTTTAACTGGAATGCAACCGATCGCCTCACTGTTCGCGGCGGCGCAGGCCTGTTTGGCGGTGGCACACCACTTATTATGGTGTCTAACAGCTATGCCGGTAATGGTATCACTCGCACGTTTGCTGGTTTCTTCGCTCCCTTCTTCGGCGATCCAATCGCAACCAGTTTTGCAAACGCTGTTGCAAACCTGCCGAACGCTGATGCTGTTTCCAACGAGTTCCAGCAATACCTTGGTGTAAACCCTGTTTCAGATGTTGACGCAATCCACCCGGATACCGAGTTGCTTTCAAGCTGGAAATATAACCTGGCATTCGACTATGTGGCGGATCTGTCCAGCATTGGGCTTGGTGATGACTGGGATATCACGCTCGAAGGTATCTTCACCAAAGTGAAAAATGGCTATGACATCTATGAAGGCCGCCGCACCGTGGTTGGCACTGCACCGGATGGACGCCCGATCTACAGCAACCAGGGCTTCAACGACAGTGATTATATTGTCACTAACACATCTGAAGGCGGTAGCGAGGTTATCTCGCTCGACATCGCTAAAGATTGGGATACCGACGCCGGTTTCTTTGCGGCGACATTCGGCTACACATACCAGAATGTTGAAGATGTGCGTTCCTACAACCGCTTTGTTGGTTTCGAAACCTACGCATTCGATCCACAGCGCGACTTGAACGACGCAGACCTTTCAACGTCACGCTATGAAATTCCAAACCGCGTAACGGCAACCTTTAGCTGGGAAAAAGAGATCTTCGGTGAAAATCTCACCAAGGTTAACCTAGTTTACACCGGCCGTTCTGGCAGGAACTTCAGCTATGTCTTCACCGGCGGCGGCGCAGCAGGTGCCTTTGGCGGTAACGACCTTGCGGACTCGAACTCGGCTGATAATCCTGGCGTGAACCTCTTTTATGTTCCAACAGGCCTAGATGATCCGCTTGTTACTGGCGAAGCAGCCTTCCTTAATAGCCTCGACAGTGCGATTGAAAACGACGACTGCCTGGGCAACTACCGCGGTGAAATCATTCCACGCAACTCTTGCCGCACTGGCTGGGTAAACCGTGTGAACCTACGCCTTCAGCAGGAAGTTGAAGTGATGGACGGACACAAGGTTGAATTCATCCTTGACGTTCAGAACCTCGGTAACCTGATCAACAGTGACTGGGGCCGCCTTGATGCGATCTTCCAGCCATCAAACGTACCGCTTGCGGACGTAGCGATTAACGGTGGTCAGTATGTTTACAGCGCGCCAAGCTCGTCAGTAACATCTACACCTGATGTAGCGCGCATTCCATCTGCGTACCGCATCCAGTTCGGCTTGCGCTACAAGTTCTAAGTCGTTTTGAATGACAAAAATTACAGGCCCGCCCCTTCGGGGGCGGGCCTTTTACATCCGCAAGCCGTCATCAGACAGTTTTCACAGGGTTAAAAATCTCTCCATGCTGCACCCTGTCATTTAGAGTCCATTCTTAAGAGATAAAACCATATCCGGCATATCTATATCCGGCATATCTCATGCCTGGAATAGTTTGCACATTCCTGCGGTGTTACATGACCAAGCAGGAATGGCCTTTAGCTATCTATTGAATGCGCACCGAATGCGCGCCGTCCACCGGCAAAGCGACACCTGTTGTGAAACTGCTCGCGGGGGACGCCAACATCAACATCGGCGGAATCAATTCCGGCAATTCTCCTGCCCGGCGTGCGGGCGTTTGCCTAAGCATACCCTGTCCAACATCGCTCTCAAGGAAATAGTCGTTGATTTCTGTCACGAAATAACCGGGGCAGATCGCATTCACCCGGATACCGTGGCGCAGCCATTCTAGAGCCATCGAACGGGTCATCTGCACAACAGCAGCCTTGCTGGTCGCGTACGTTAACTGTTGGTTCGCCACGCCAAGACCAAGGATAGAAGCCGTATTGATAATTGAACCGCCTTTTTTGGCTGCAATCATGCGTTTGGTGGCCTCAGTGCCCACACGCCACATGCCCTTGAGATTGGTATCCATGGTAATATCCCAATCCTCTTCGGTATCCTCAAGCGCCCATTTAGGACGCCCAATGCCTGCGTTGTTGCACACAATTGTCGGCGTGCCGATTTTGGCCTCCGCGTTATCAAAAGCGGCTTTCACGCTGTCAGCATCTGTAACATCCAACGCTGTTGCCAAAGTTCTGCGTCCAGTCTCATTTCCAATTTTTTCTGCGAGAGCCTCAATGCGATCAACACGGCGGGCACCGACAATCACATCGGCACCAGCCTTTGCAAGCGCTTCGGCGAAAGCTGCGCCAATACCCGAAGACGCACCGGCAACCAGGGCCACCTGCCCCTCAAGGCTGAAAAGCCCGCTTAAATACTCATTCGACATACTGAAATCCTTTCAAAGCCTTAACCCGCATTTTCGCGGTCGTAATCAGCAAAACTTTTGCCTTCTTCCACAAGTTTTTTCAGAAGTGGTGCGGGCTCCCACCAGCGCGGAGCTTCCTCCTGGAAAGCGAGAATTTTCTCGTAGACTGCCTTTAAGCCCAAGCTATCTGCATAATGCATCGGTCCGCCCCGATACGGCGGGAAGCCATAACCATTGATATAAACAATATCAATGTCGCTTGCACGGTAGGCGTGGCCCTCACCGAGAATCTTGGCACCTTCGTTAATCAGCGCGAGCAGGCTGCGTTCAACGATTGCGTCAGCCGTTTTGCTCAGGCGTTCAATACCCAGTTTTTCGCTCTCTTCGGCTATGATACTCTGCACAAACCCGGATGGCTTCGGTACACGGCTGCCTTCATCATAATCGTAAACACCAGCACCAACCTTCAGGCCCTTGCGACCAGCTTCCACAACCCGGTCAGTCCAATCGTAGGCTTTGGTTTCATAGTTATCGCGCCCCATTGATTGGCGGCTCATATAACCAATATCCAGCCCCGCCATATCAGACATGGTCATCGGCCCCATTGGCATACCAAAATCGAAAAGCGCCTTGTCTACCTCATGTGGCCAAGAACCATTGATGACATTAAGGGACGCTTCGCGGCCATAAGGTGACAACATGCGGTTACCGATAAAGCCATGACATACGCCAGCAACCACACCAACTTTTCGGATTTTCTTCGCAAGATCCACACATGTGGCAAGCACATCAGCCGCAGTTTTTTCAGCCCGCACGATCTCAAGCAACCGCATTACGTTAGCGGGCGAGAAAAAATGCAGTCCCAAAACATCCGCAGGGCGCTTGGTGCAAGCCGCGATTTCATCCACATTCAGGTAACTGGTATTGGACGCGAGTATAGCCCCGTCCTTCGCCACCGCATCCAGTTTGCTGAAGACCTCTTTTTTGATCTCCATTTTTTCAAACACCGCCTCGATAATCAGGTCGCAGTCACCAAGATCGTCATAGCTCAGCGTGCCGGTAAACAGGTCCATTCGCTCCTCGACCTGCGCCTCTGTAAGCTTGCCGCGCTGCATTGAGCGCTCATAATTGCCCTGCACCACCTTCAGGCCGCGTTCAAGTGCCTCTTCCTGCACTTCAAGCATAGTCACGGGAATGCCCGCATTAGCAAAATTCATCGCAATGCCACCGCCCATGGTGCCTGCACCGATAATGCCCACACGCTTGATTTCACGGCGCGGCGTTTCTTGATCAACCCCCGGAATACGGCTTACCTGGCGCTCTGCGAAAAACACATGCTGCAACGCCCGCGCCTGAGGGTTTGCCATGCACTCCATAAACAGCTCGCGTTCTTTCTTCAGGCCTTCTGCAAGCGGCAGGCTAACAGCCGCTTCCACACACTGGATACAGCGCTCTGGCGCAAAATAACCGCATGTCTGCTTCGCGACCTTCTTGCGAAATCCATCGAAAAATTCCTGATCATATTCGCCAGAATCAATTTGCATCTCACCAGTACGGCGCGGTCCGTCTGCTATTTTTCCCTCGGCGTAGGCAACTGCAGCCTCAACAAGGCCTCCGTCCGTAACTTCGTCTATCGCGCCCCAGGACGCCGCTTCCTCGACGCCGATATGGCGGCCACTAACAATAGCGTCCAAGGCATTTGCAGGTCCTGCTATACGTGGCAGGCGCTGGGTCCCGCCAGCCCCTGGCAAAATACCAAGTTTCACTTCCGGCAGACCGATTTTTGCTGAAGACACAGCGACACGGTAATGGCAGCTTAGCGCCACCTCAAGGCCACCGCCGAGCGCCGTACCGTGAACTGCTGCAACAACAGGCTTTGCCATCGCTTCAATCTGATCGACAACCTCACCCAGGTGCGGTGCCTTTGGCGGCGCTCCAAATTCGCGGATATCCGCACCCGCAATAAAAGTACGGCCCTCGCACGCAATGACAACCGCTTTGACACTGTCGTCCCCCGCGATTTCTGTCATATGGGTCGCCAACCCCTCACGTACGCTATGTGACAGCGCGTTAACTGGTGGGTTATTAACCATCAGCACCGCAATGTTGCCTCGCATTTCCTTGGATACAGTTGTCACGATTGTTCCCCTTGATCAAAATACCCAGCGGGACAGCCTACGGCACCCGCTTAAATTCAAAAAATGAGTTAGAGCGCTCCCTGGTAATGGCGAGCAAAAATCACAAAGCAGTCCGGCAAGTGCCTGTCATAAGGTCGTTCAAATGCGTTCCAGCAGCATAGCGATACCCTGTCCCACGCCGATACACATGGTGGCTATGCCGTAACGTGCGTCCCGCGCTTCCAGTTCGTGCGTAAGTGTAAGTGCAAGTCTGGCACCAGACATGCCAAGTGGGTGCCCAAACGCAATTGCACCGCCGTTAGGGTTAACGTGCTCAGCGTCGCCCGCCAGCCCAAGCCCCTGCATGCAGGCAAGTGCCTGCGCTGCAAAGGCCTCATTCAGCTCCATCACATCAATATCTGAAAGTGACAGCCCCGTACGCGCCAAAAGTTTTTTTGTGGCAGCTACTGGCCCGATCCCCATGGTGCGCGGCGGTACGCCAGCAACTGCCGTACCAACGATACGGGCTTTAGGAGTAAGGCCGTGTTTTTTGGCACCCGCTTCACTGGCGACAATCAGTGCCGCAGCACCGTCGTTTGTCCCCGAGGCATTGCCCGCCGTTACCGTACCGCCTTCCCGGAACGGCGCTTTCAACTTGGCAAGCCCTTCTATCGTTGTTCCTGAACGAGGATGTTCATCGGCATCAACAATAAGGTCCTCTTTTTTACGCTGGGGAACATGAACCGCAGTTATCTCTCGTGCCATGCGCCCGGTTTCAACAGCCTTAGCTGCGCGCGCTTGCGAACGACAGGCAAACGCGTCTTGATCTTCCCGGCTAATACCAAGTTCCTCCGCCAAATTCTCGGCGGTCTCTGGCATGGCGTCTGTACCATACGCAGCTTTTAAGGCCGGATTAACAAATCGCCAGCCGATGGTCGTATCATAAATCTCCGCAGTGCGGGAAAATGCTATCGTTGCTTTGGGCATTACCATCGGTGCGCGCGACATGCTTTCAACCCCGCCCGCGAGTACAAAGTCAGCTTCTCCGGCCACGACCGCACGCGCCGCTTGCGCTGTGGCCTCCAGCCCCGAACCGCAAAGCCGGTTTACGGTTGCAGCCGGAACATCAATCGGCAGCCCTGCCAAAAGAGCCGCCATACGGCCTACATTCCGGTTATCTTCGCCTGCTTGGTTGGCACAGCCCATATAAAGGTCATCCACCGCGGCCCAGTCGGCCCCAGGATAATGTTCCCTCAAAGCTTTTAAGGGGATAGCAGCCAGATCATCCGTTCGCACAGCAGCCAGGCCGCCACCGTACCGCCCAATAGGGGTTCGTGTTCCATCGCAGATAAATGCGTGCCGCATAGCCGTCTCCTTTATTTTAGCCCTAAACTAATGCGCATACAGAAAATTGCCAGCCGTTTCACTAACCTCGCGTCTTGCATAAAAGCACTCAAGGTAACGTTGTAAAGCAATCGTTTACCCTATGGCTCTAAACTGTACGATACTACACGCACGCTTCATATGCGAAGGGGTGCCTAATGGCTGCAAGCGGTGGCTTTACAAATTTTCGGGCGAAAGTCCTTATATCCTTTGTTGCGGTCTATCTGATTTCTTGGCTGTCTATTCTTGGTGCCACTTATTTTAACCTGCAGGAACAACGCTCCGAAGAGCAGGAAGAGGTCCGAAAGCGCTTCAAGCAACTTTATGACCAAGAACTAACAAGCTACCGAAATGCCTTTAGCGCCAGCCTCGATAACCTTACTCATCCTAGCCGGGTTGCCCATAGCTTTACGCTCGCAAATAAACCTTTTTTCCTTAGTAATTTTACAGCCGATTATGCCAATCTTAACCAGCGTCTATCGATATCGCATTTTTACTTCAGCACGGCAGAGCGGCGTAATATTATACGCCTGCATGCACCCGAACGCAGCGGTGATATCATTAATCGTTCTACAACAATTGCTGCTGAAAACACTGGCGAGATCGCGGCCGGTGTCGAGCTTGGTCGCTTGGGGTCTCTGACATTTCGCGTTGTAAAACCCATTTATGCAGGCAACGAGCGCCGAGGTTTCGTAGAATTGGCGCGCGAGCTTGATGACATCTGGGCACTGGCATCCAAACAGCTCGATATTTCCATCAAGGTGCTGGTTAAAAAACCGCTTTTGATTGAAAGCGACTGGCTAGAAGGAAAAGGTATTTTTGGATATCAGGCGAATTGGGACAGTTACGACAATTATGTTCAGGTTGGCAGCGAAATAACGTCCGATCATATGTCGGAGATCATGACAGCCGCGTTTCAGGCACAAGAAACCAATTCCATTGGCCAGATAGCCTTCAATAATGAAGTGTATCTTTATAGCTCTATGCCATTACTTGATTTTGCACAGAATGATATCGGTATCATCCTTATATCCTATCCCCAAAGCTTGCTAACTGGAGACCTGATTGAAGACCTGGGCGGCGCTGCCAGCGCCTCTGCGGTTGCACTCCTGATCGGCCTCTTTATCTGCTACGTGCTTTTAAGCCCCGTTGCACACAGCATGCAGAACCGGCAGGTCGAACTGGAAAAAGAAATAGCGCTCAGGACCCGCGATTTGTTAGCCGTAAAAGAAGAGGCCATTGCCGCCAGAGACAGTGCTGAAATCGCCAACAAAGCTAAATCTGAGTTTCTGTCAAACATGAGCCACGAACTGAGAACTCCGCTCAACGCTATTATCGGATTTTCTTCAATCGTAAAAAATGACGAGCTTTTAGAGGGTATAGGCGAAAAATATACCTCTTATGTCAATGATATCCACAACTCCGGCACACATTTACTGAACATCATCAACGATATCCTTGATGTATCCCGCATCGAAGCAGGTGAAATGGAAATGCGGTTCCAAAGGCTGCCGGTAAGTAAGCTACTGCATGAATGCCAACAGATGGTAAATGTCCGCGCGACCGACCGTTTTGTGCCGGTTATCCATGACAGTTTTGGCACCGATCTAATGGTTGATGCAGACGCCACGCGCCTCAAACAGATCATCCTCAATCTGCTGACCAATGCGGTTAAATTCACTGAACCACCGGGTATTGTACGATTTTTCGCGGAACAAACCGACGAAAACGAAATTCGTTTTGTGGTTAAAGATGAAGGTATAGGCGTTTCCAAAAAAGATCTTCCAACCGTCCTAAGACGCTTTGGTAAAGCAGCCAGCAGCGCGCTTGCCAAACAACGCGAAGAAGGCACCGGCCTTGGCCTGACGTTGGTGCAGGATTTGGTGAAACAACATAATGGCACTTTTCAGTTCGAAAGCGAATATGGTAAAGGCACCCACGTGACCGTCACGCTGCCTTTGTATCAGGAAAACTGCAACTATGCAGATGTAATCTAATCCTCTTGCCCGCCCCACCCTATGCCTTATTCTCTCATATAAATAAAAAAGGGAGGACCTTGCCGTGGCGCTCGACATCGAAACTCGCACGCATCTAATTGATACGATCAACCGCTTTGTCCATGAAAAACTAATCCCCGCTGAAGCGGCGGCGGATGAACAAGGCGGCATCCCTGCTGAGATTACTACCGAGATGAAAGAGCTCGGTCTTTTTGGCATTTCGATTCCCGAAGAATATGGTGGTCTCGGCCTTTGCCTTACCGACGAAGTTGAAATCGCGCTGACAGTCGGGCAGGCAGCACCTGCCTTCCGCTCGATGTTTGGCACCAACGTTGGCATCGGCTCGCAGGCAATTGTGATCGACGGAACAGACGATCAAAAAGCCCAATATCTGCCAAAACTCGCGAGTGGTCAGCTAATCGGCTCTTTCTGTCTCACGGAGGCAGGCTCAGGCTCGGACGCTGCGTCACTGGTTACCCGCGCCGTGCGTGACGGCGACGATTATATCCTTAACGGCACCAAGCGTTTCATCACCAACGCCCCTGTCGCAGGGCTGTTTACCGTGATGGCACGCACCGATCCCCACTGCAAAGACGGGCGCGGTGTGTCTGCTTTTCTGGTCGAAGCGGGCACCAAGGGCCTAAGCATCGGCAGCACAGAGAAAAAGATGGGCCAAAGCGCAGCCCCCGTCGCCGACGTAGTTTTCGAAGACTGCCGTGTTCCTCTTGCCAATATGGTCGGCGGCGTGGAAGGCATTGGTTTCAGGACCGCCATGAAGGTATTGGATAAAGGCCGCATCCATATTTCAGCGGTAGCAACGGGCCTCGCGCACAGGATGCTGAGAGACGCCGTTCGTTATGTTACAGAACGCAAACAGTTTGGCGAGAGCCTTTCCAATTTCCAACTGATCCAGGCGATGATCGCCGACAGTGAGGCGGATATTTACGCCGCCAAATGCATGATCCGCGATGTAGCACGCGCAAAGGATGCCGGGGAAAACACAAAACGCCGCGCTTCCTGCACCAAATTGTTTGCAACAGAGATGGCGGGCCGCGTCGCAGATCGGGCGGTACAGATGTTGGGGGGTGCTGGTTACATCAGCGCTTATGGCATGGAGCGCCTCTACCGGGACATGCGGCTATTCCGTATTTATGAGGGCACCAGCCAAATTCAACAATTGATCATCGCCAAAGATGTGATCAAAGAAACTGCGGGTTAAAAAAGGCCGTATTACATGCAACCTTTCTCGCTCAAATAAACTCTACTCCGTGCTTCGCGAGCGGCATCGAGCGAAGACGCTTGCCTTTGAGGCTAAAGTAAGCGTTTGCAAGCGCCGGGAAAACAGGCGGTGTGCCGGGTTCCCCAACACCGCCGGGCAGCTCGCCGTTTTCCATGATATGCACGTCAATCTCAGGTGCTTGATGCATATGCAGCATCGGGTAATCGGGGAAATTGCTCTGTTCCACACGGCCCCCATCGATTGTGATCTCACCGAACATGGCTGCCGTGAGGCCGTAGATAATACCGCCTTCCATCTGGGCGCGTACCGTGTCTGGGTTTACGGTCTGCCCGCAATCAACCACGCATGTGACCCTGTCAATTTTGATCTGCCCATCATGCTCGCTGATATCAATCACCTGTCCAACAAACGAACGGAAAGACGGATGGACCGCGATACCACGGCCTTCATTCGCTGCTTTGGGCGCGCCCCAGGCGCTTTCAACTGCCAGCTTCTGGGCCAGTGCCGTCAGACGTGCATGGCCTGACAAAAGCCCAAAGCGATAGGCCATCGGGTCAACACCAGCATTATGCGCAAGTTCGTCCACAAAGCTCTCAAGGAAAAAGCTATTATAGCTGTGGCCGACACTGCGCCAGTTGCCAACCGGAACCGGCACCTCTATTGCGGCACTTGTGACACGTTTGTGCGCGATACCGTAGGGCATATGCAAAGCACCCTCCACGTTGCCCGCGTCGCTTGCTCCGCCCTGCTCGATCGGCATATTGCGGCGGCTAAAATCCAGCCCCACCGACTGCAACGCAACTTTATAGTCGATTGCTGTCGGCGTTCCGGCTTTGTCCACGGCAGCGGCGATACGCGCTGCCACAGCGGGGCGATACATGTCATGCTGGGTATCTTCTTCGCGTGTCCATATGGTTTTAATAGGCACACCAGGAACAGCGAGCGCAACTTTCACCGCGTGTACGACGACATCTTTTTCGGCACGGCGGCCAAAACCGCCACCTGAGAAAGTTACATGACCTGTGAGCGACTTAAGACCTTCGATATTCTGCTCCGCCGCCCACTGCATGGACAACGGTGTTTGGGTTGAAGTCCAAATCTCTGCATTTCCATCCTTCACTACAGCCGTTGCATTCATCGGTTCCATGCAGGCATGCGCCAAATAAGGCACCTCGTAGGTGGCTTCAAATTCCGTGCCCGCATTGAAGGCGGCTTCCACACCTACATCGTCCACAAATGTATGGCCAGGATCGGTAGAAAGCGCCTGATGCAGCATAGTGCTGACATCTTTACTTGTTAGCGTGCCGTTACCGCAGTTATCGAATTCAACCTTGAGTGCATTGACCGCCTTCTTGGCGTAATAATAATTCTCGGCCACCACCGCCACACCGTCACCCAGATTAACGGTTTCACGGTAACCTTTTACTTTGCGAGCCTCCGCATCATCAATCTTGACGACCTTCCCTTTGAAAACAGGGCACTGCAGCACTGCAGCATAGAGCATGCCATCAAGCACTATATCGATGCCAAACTTGGCTTTTCCTCTTGTTTTTGCAGGTATATCGAGCCGAGGCTGCGGCGTACCTATCAGTTTGAAATCTGACGCTGGTTTAAGCTTTGGGTTTTTGTCGGGCTTCTCATTAACCGCAAGGGCTGCCAAGTCGCCGTAATGCGCGCGCTTACCAGTAGGCTTATGGATCACCTGCGCTTTTTCTGCATAACAGTCGCTTTTGGCTACCTGCCATTTTTTCGCTGCTGCGGAAATCAACATTTCCCTAGCTGTTGCGCCCGCACGACGCAAAGGTGTATAAGCATCAACGATACTCGAACTACCGCCTGTCGCAATAAAAGGCACCAAACTATAGATTTTGCGGCCAAACCAATCGCCAACGCCGCCAATGGCTTCTGGCCGTTTCCTCAGCGCCAGCACCATATTTGCGTAAACCGGCAAATTCTTGGTTGGATGGACTACCGATACATTAGAGGCATTCAGGTCCACCTCCAGTTCTTCGGCAATCAACATCGGCAAAGAGGTAAATACCCCCTGCCCCATTTCATTTCTGGGGACAGCAAAAGTGATCTTGCCGTCATTTTCAATGGTAACCCAGGCGTTAAGGTCAACGCTGCCATCATCATGCAGTGCGGCATCCAGCCCTTCGGTATCAATGGTCGAGAGGAAACCAACACCAAGCGCCATTGCGCCTGCTGCCGTGCCGCCAAGCGCCGCACCCGCTATCATAAAGCCACGTCTGGAAACTTTAGCCATGTTACGCCCCTTTGCCATATAGCGCGACAGCAGCCCGCTTGATTGCTTTCCGCACACGCGGATACGTACCGCAGCGGCAGATATTTGTCATAGCTGTGTCAATATCAGCATCCGTCGGGTTACGATTTTCTGCAAGCAGTGCCGTAGCCGCCATGATCATGCCCGATTGGCAATAGCCACACTGTGGTACCTGCTCGGCTATCCAGGCTTTTTGCACTTCGGTCGGAGCGTCCAGCGGAGAGAGGCCTTCAATCGTCGTGACATGTCTTTCTGCAACGTCTGCAACAGGTGTCACGCAGCTTCGTGTAACAACGCCGTCCACCATCACCGAGCAGGCCCCGCAGGCCCCGACGCCACAGCCAAATTTGGTGCCTGTCATTTTCAGTTCGTCGCGAATGGCCCACAGAAGAGGCATTTCACCGTCATCATCAACAACCACCGACTGTCCGTTCACCGTGAAACTGGTCGACATTTCTGGCTCTCCTCGCCTATTTTCCGCTGCAGTGTATCACATCTTTATGTGCCCCAAACCCTACACATAAATGACCCTCGGTAATTTATGTGTAGGGTTTGGGGCTAAAGTCAATATCTAGCAAGTAATTTATTTTTTACATGCTGTCGCCGGGTATCTTTCTATGCCTTTCGGGCAACCACATAATGTTCTTCATTAAATCTACTGGACAAGCGCTTACGCCCTTCTACATTAAGCTCAAACGCATGATTTTTTAGTTGGAGAGTGTCATGGATTTTAGCCTCACTGCGGAACAAACAGCGTTCCGGGACGATGTTAGAGCCTTCTTGAACGATAACCTGCCGGATGATGTCCGCGAGGTTACCAAGGCCAAAGGCCACCTAAACCCCGAGCAGTACAAACGCTGGCACGGTATTCTTGCCGAAAAAGGCTGGTCGACGCCCTTGTGGCCTGAAAAACACGGAGGCACAGGCTGGAGCCCTGTGGAATATGCGATTTTTGATGAAGAGTGCCACGCTCACGGCGCGCCGCGCGTATTGCCCTTCTCTGTTTCAATGCTTGGGCCTGTGCTGATCAATTTCGGCAACGAGGAACAAAAAGAACGATTTTTGCCAGGCATTCAGGATGGCAGCGACTGGTGGTGCCAGGGCTTTTCCGAGCCAGGCGCTGGTTCTGACCTTGCAAGCCTGAAAACCACTGCAGTTCGTGACGGCGATGACTATGTGATCAACGGCCAGAAAACCTGGACGACACTCGGCCAACATGCAGACTGGATTTTCTGCCTGGTGCGCACTGACCCGAGCGCCGCCAAGCCGCAAACGGGCATCAGCTTCATTCTCGTGCATATGGAAACACCCGGCGTGGAAGTCCGCCCGATCATCATGCTTGATGGTGGTCACGAAGTGAATGAAGTATGGTTCACCGATGTACGCGTGCCCGCCGACAATCTGGTAGGCCAAGAGAATATGGGCTGGAACTATGCCAAATTCCTGCTGCAGAACGAACGCATCGGGATCGCCGGTGTGGGCGTATCCAAAAGCGAACTGGAAAGCCTGAAGCGCCTTGCTGCCGCAGAAAAAAAAGACGGCAAACCCCTCATTGAAGACACGAACTTCAAAAAGAAAATCGCCGAAATTGAGATTGAACTCCGGGCGCTTGATATTACCAACAAAAGGATGCTGGTGGAGACCGAGCGCGGTATGGACCCTGGCCCCGTATCTTCGATGCTCAAGATTCGCGGCAGTGAAGTTGCCCAACGCATTTACGAACTGAAGATGGAAGCCTCAGGCCTTTATGCACTGCCATTCCAGCCGCACGCGGGCGACGCGGGCTGGAACGATGAGATTATTGGCTCTCTCACTAACGCAAAATCGACGCCGGTCTATCTGAATACGCGCAAAATCAGCATCTTTGGTGGATCGAATGAAATCCAACGCTCGATCATCTCAAAGATGGTTCTTGGTTTCTAAGCACCAGTCAGTTTGTTGAAGGAAGTATTATGAATTTCGATTTTTCTGAAGAACAGAAAATGCTGGTGCAGTCGCTGGAGCGTACCCTGGCAAAAAACTATACGTTTGAAGACTACCGTGAACAGCAGGAAGCTCGCGCCACGCATGCACCTGAGCTGTGGGGCAGCCTTGCTGAGCTTGGCATTATGGCGATGCCACTGCCGGAAACAGCAGGTGGTTTTGACGGCAACCATGTGGATGTGATGCTGGTGTGCCAGGAACTGGGCCGCCGCCTTGTGCCGGAACCTTATGTAAGTAACGTTGTGCTGGCAGCTTATATTCTGGAGGCGACCAACAACGCCGGAAAGCTCGCGGATATTGCTATGGGCGAAACAAAATATGCCGCGGGTTTTTATGAGCCCGGCGAACGCCACAACCCTTTGGCCCTTAATACAACGGCATCCGCAAACGGGGATGGCTATGTGCTAAATGGCCACAAGGCAGTGGTGCTTGGTGCGGATACTGCTGATCAGTTGATTATCTCCGCAGATGCGGGCGGTGCAAGTTTGTTCCTTGTGCCTGCTGATGCTGAGGGCATTACGCTCCGGAAATATCCGCTTCTTGATGGCCGCGGCGCGGCAGATGTGATCTTGAGCGGCGTCAAAGGCCAGTTGCTCGGCAACGCTGGCGGCGGCGGCGACATCATTGAGGCAGCGGTGGATCGGGGTGCGGCTGCTTTGTGCGCAGACACTCTCGGCGCGGTTGAGGAAATCAAAGGCATGACGCAAGAATATCTTCGCACGCGCACCCAGTTTGGCCGCCCTATTGGCAGCTTCCAAGTACTGGCACACCGCATGGTCGACTTGCTCGTCGAATATGAGCAGATGAAATCAATTGCTATGGAAGCTGCAGTTGAAGCACGGAGCGACGATACGGCCGCCCGTAAATCAGCCGTTTCCGCCGCCAAGGCCAAAGTTGGTGCCGCCTCCCGCCTATTCGGGCAGGAAAGCATCCAGATGCACGGCGGTATCGGCATGACAGACGAATATGCGCTCGGTGCTTACGTCAAACGCATGCTGGTGAATGAAACACTGTTCGGAGATACAGACTATCACCTGAACCGATTTGCTGCGGGCTAACAAAGCACATTTGGGGGCAGGAAAGCGCTGGAGTTACTCCCGGCGCTTTTTACTTTTTGCGCCGATCCGCGTTTTGGTTCAGAAAAATAAATTCCAAGGAGCTTTACGGGCCTATCGTAAATTGTTTTACTGCAAAGACAGTATGATATGTTCGCGGTGCCAGATATGTATTTGGCATTAGCCGCGATATTGCTTTGCAGGCCCTGGCCAAAATGAAACACAATGCAGTCGTCCAAGCGGAACTGGACAAAATCTATCTCGGGCAGCTACCAATCATTGGCTCGGTGATTGGCATTTATTATTGCATTATCACCATCACCCATTTTCTAGTCCTGCCGTCGGACATACTTGCACCCATCGCCGCCAGTTCTTTTGGCGCGGCCTTTACTGCCACAGCGGTTTACTGGTTCAGCAAGCGTGGTAAAATAAGTGCGCGAAGCAGCCATATTGCCATTGCCCCGACAGCAGCGCTGGTTCTGGTAACCGTTTTCACGCACATCTATCTGTCTGGTGATCAACTGCAGCTCACCAATGCCGCCCTAATCATGTATGCCATGAGCCTGGTAACCCTGTGGCCCGCGCTTTTTATTATCTTTATGGCTGTCTGCACCATCGGCTTTGCACTCATGCTAAACCTACTGCCCGGCGACTATACGGTGCACATAGGCTTTATGGGGTTCGCATCAATCCTCTTGAGCAGCCTAGGTTTCACTCTCAGGTATAAAGCGCTTTACAAATCAGTTCGCCTTTTGGTGGGTAGCCGCCAGAAAACCAGAAACCTCTCTGCTGCATCGCGAAAAATCAAAAGCCAAATGGCAGAAGTGCAAGAAGCCAACGCTGCACGCGATATCTTTCTTGCCAACGTCACGCATGAACTGCGCACACCGCTCACTGGCGTGCTGGGGATGCTTGAATTAATGGATGATACCGAGTTGAACGACGATCAGGAATTTTTGGTTTCTACCGCGCAGAAAAGTGCTGGTTTCCTGATGCATATCATTAATGATCTGCTGGATTTCGCCAAACTTGAAGCAGGCAAGCTGGAGCTAAACCTGGAGCCTGTTGATATCATAGGCCTAACCAAAGACGTTGTTTCCACGTTCAAAGCCGCAGCCCGGCAAAAGGACCTGATTTTAAGCTGCGATGCTGATGGCCCTTTTCCGCCTTTGATAGAGGTAGATGGCCCCCGGCTGAGCCAGATTCTTCTTAATCTGATCAGTAATGCAGTTAAATTCACCGAGAAAGGCAGTGTTACAGTAACGGTAACGCTAGAATCTGAGGAGGGTATGGTGCGGTGGACCGTAGCTGACACAGGCAGCGGCATCACCCCCGAACAGCAGAAAAAACTGTTCCAACGCTTTGAGCAACTTGATGGCAGCAAAACCCGCCGCAAAGAAGGGACAGGCCTTGGCCTTGCAATCGCCTATGAGCTTACCGAACTGTTTGAAGGCACGATCACAGTGGATAGTGAACTTGGGCGCGGCACACAGTTCACTGTTACGTTACCGCTAAATATTGCGCAAACCTCAGCAGCTTTAGGCACTGCCGCAGCTCCCCCTGCAAATGAAGACATTATAGCACCGCCCGCTCAACTACAACTGCGTGCCCTTGTGGCAGAGGATAACGAGATCAACCAGATCATCCTGAAAAAGGTCCTCGCCAAATTCGGCATCAACGTAACCGTCGTCGCCAACGGGCAACATGCCGTTACAGCAGTGCAAGATGCTGCCGTTCCTTTTGATCTGATTTTCATGGACGTTCAGATGCCGATTATGGACGGGGTAACCGCCACAAGGCTGATCAACGAAACTATACCCTCCCCGCCTCCGATCATTGCAATCACCGCCAATACGATGGACTCTGATATCGAAACATATCTGGCCGCCGGTATGCGGGACTTTGTTGGTAAACCGATTAATTTTGACAACTTCCAGGAAGTGATTGAGCGCGTACTCAAGAAACAGGTGCCCTAACCCTGTTTCGTTTGTCCGCTTGCGAACACATGTGTTCACTTTCGAACAGGTAATGAAGATGTTGTTTCAAGTGCGCACAACAAGCCATTGAAAATAAAGCCCTATTACCCTCCACCTTCCTTGGCACAAGCTTTGCTGAATTAAGTTCATGACCGTCCGAGTCAGCACAGCAAGGAAATAAATAATGAGTGGCATTTACCTCAAGCCCGCGATCCGAAATATCGCAAAACACAAGCTTTACTCAGCGATCAGCATCACCGGGCTTGCCCTTGGTATTGCCGTGAGCCTGATGATCGCCCTTTTTCTCCGGCACGAAACCAGCTTCGATAAAATGTATGCAGACCACGAGCGCATCTACCGCCTAACCTGGGAGAACATTGGCACAGGCGCGCAATTTGCCACTTTCTTCAACATTGTTTCTCCGATCCTTGCAGAAAACCTACCTGAGGATATTGAGACCTTTGCCCGCATTGCTCACAGCCAGCACCTTATCGCTGAGGGAGATACCAAGTTTGCCGAAACCGTGAGCATCGTCGATCCAGACTTTTTCACTTTGTTTGCCGTTGAAACACTGAAGGGCGATGTGACGGCATCATTCAGTAACCAGGAAAGTGCCGTACTCACCGAAGCCGCCGCGCTTAAGGTTTTTGGCACAACAGACATTCTCGGTCGCACATTCTCAGTGGACGGAAAATTTGATTTCAGCGTCGGTGCTGTGATCCAAAACTTGCCCTCCAATACGCATTTCACCGGCAATATCTTTTTGCATATCGAAAAAACGCCTGAGCTGTGGGGCTGGCCAAATATATGGGAAGCTGCCGGCTCTGATCAGTTTTATCATTATATCAAGCTAAATCCGGACGTGACACCCGCAGTGGCAGAAGAAAACATTCTGACCGTTATCGAGAAAACACGTGAAAACGCGCGCGAATGGCTACGAGTACCACTCCAACCGCTTACAGATGTGCATTTCACTTCTGATCTGCAAAACGAGGCCGCAAGCGTTGACCCAATGACAGGTGCGGTGAAGCCTTTCCGCCAGAAAACAGATATTTATATATTTGCCTCGGTTGCTGTGCTGACCTTCGCTATTGCTGCCTTTAATTTTATGAATATGCAGGTTGTGCAAACCACTAACCGCGTCAAGGAAGTTGGCGTACGGAAAGTACTTGGGGCGCACCGCAGCCAGGTGATTAACCAGTTCCTGCTGGAAGCAGCTATTCTTGCGGGTACGTCCATGCTTGTTGGCCTGATGCTGGCTGAAATCGGCCTGCCCTGGTTCGCGGATATAGTGGCCGCGCCTCTCAAATCGGGTTCCTTCTTCAGTGCTGATATGCTTGCCCTTACGCTTGGCTCCACACTGCTGGCAGCGGCGATCGCTGGCATTTACCCAGCCATGGTTGTCTCTCGGCACCTGCCCTCAGCAGCGCTGCGCGGTGAGGCAGTGAAAGGCACCACCGGCACAAAAGTGCGCTCCATGTTGATCATCGCGCAGTTCGCGATTGCTATCGGCCTTATCAGCGCCAGCGGCGTGGTAAACGGCCAGATTGATTTTGCCATGTCCAAAGCCCTTGGGTTTGACGGCAACAATGTTCTAACGGCCCGCATTCCGGGCGATCAACGCCGCGCCTACAGCAGCCTCAAAAGCCAACTCGCGGCCAATTCGGCTGTTGAAGTGGTAACCACCGCCAGCGTAATCCCCACGGGTGATCTTTCCGACGGTATGAGCTTCAATATGCTGCAGGACGGTAAGGAAGTGGATGTATCCACACGCCTGGCCCAGGTTGACGCTGGTTACTTTGAAGCTCTCGACATGGAAATGATCGCGGGCCGTACCTACAGCGAATTATTCCCTGGCGACATAGCGGGCCGCCCAACGCCGGAAAACCCGCTGGTGAAAGCTGCCCTTATCCTTAATGAAACCGCGCTACGCCGCGCGGGGTTTGAGAATGCGGAAGATGCCATCGGCCAGCAGATGTGGATCGAATTTGACCGCCGCGGCACCCAGTACCGCTATGATTTTACGCTTGTAGGCGTTGTGAAAGACGCGCACTTCCGCTCCATCCGCACTGAAATCGCACCTATGTCTTTCTTCTACACACCGAACGCCCGCACCTTGATCGTGAAAGCAAAAGAAGGCCAGATGGCGGCTGCAAAGAATGCCATTGAGACAGCCTGGGCGAATTCGATCACCGACTATCCGCTTGAAACCGCTGTCCTTAACGATACCTATCAATCCTTCTATGCCGGTGAAAACCGCACATTTGGCCTGTTTATCGGTTTTGCGGGGCTGGCAGTTCTGATTGCCTGCCTCGGCCTCTGGGGGCTCACCAGCTATACTGTTGAGCGCCGCACTAAAGAGATCGGCATCAGGAAGGTAATGGGTGCTACAGTTAGGCATATTGTCGGCATGTTGACATGGGATTTCTCAAAGCTGGTCATCGTCGCCAACCTAATCGCCTGGCCCGCGGCATGGTATATTATGAGCGACTGGCTCACCAACTTCGCATATCAATCTGATATATCGATCCTGGCCTTTATAGTCGCAGCAGCGGCAGCGTTGCTGATGGCTGTGGTCACCACCTCAAGCCGCGCCTATGCCGCAGCTCAGCTCAACCCAGCACAGACCCTACGCACAGAATAAACAGCTTTCCAAACAGTAAAAAGGCGCGGAGAACCTTAGTTCCTGCGCCTTTTTTCCCTTGCTTCACTGCCCTTTAAAACCTGGAATAATGTGGCTATGTACCTGCTTATCCTTCACGGTCAGGCGAAAGTTGGCAAAGGGCACGCGGTTCTTGTTCACCGCCTCGCTTTCCCATGAGCCAAGCGTGAATTTATATTCCAGTTGATAGCCCTTTTTGGCCTCAATCGCATAAATCCGTTTATTGCCATCCTTGTACATTTTGATTTTACCGGGCGACCAGGGCCCCATCATTTTATCGCTACCAGTAATATAAACATCGCCTGTGCCCTCTGGCACAATCGCAACAATGTAAATGGTTTTGTATTTTTTGCCCTTGGCTGCAACGGGGGCAGTAAAAAAGCCACCAAACAATAGCGAAACCGCTGCAAGCAACAGGATAAAACGGCGCATTATTTCCTCCCTTAATATGCCACCAAACTGCTTAGATGGCCCCCGCTATTGTTTTATTATTAAGGGCCTTCCCCCCGGAACCTGACCCCGAATGCTCTGTTTCTGTGATTGAACGAATGCCAGGGCCAAAGCCCCGGCAAACAACCGTCATTCGTTGGTGGCCGCATCAACCGGCACAAGGCGCACCGCTGCACCGCCGCCGTTTGCAAGCGTCAGCGTTAGCATATCGCCTGCCGTCACAGTTTTGCTGGTAATATCAATTGCGTATGGGTTGGTTTTCCAATCAGCGTCCGTACCGTCAACATAAATTTCAGCTTTATAGCTTTTGCCTGCATCCAGAAAATCAAGCGGCAGCTCTGCGGTACGGCCCTTATCGCCAACGATGCTGCCGATATACCAGTTGTCACTGCCGCGTTCCTTGCGGGCAAAACTTACGTAATCGCCGATCTTGGCATCGAGCGCGATGCTTTCTGACCAGTCGACCGGCACATCGCGGATAAACTGGAATGGTGCCAGGTTTGCTTCATAGTTCTTCGGTAGATCAGCCGCCATCTGGATTGGGCTATAGAGAACCACATAATAAGCGAGCTGCTTGGCAAGAGTGCTTTCCACGCGGTTATCCGGCTTTTCCTTTTCAAAAAGCAGATCAAAAATACCCGGCGTGAAATCCATAGGGCCAGAGAGCATGCGCGTAAACGGCAGGATCACCGTATGGCTCGGCGGATTACCGGGCGAGCCCCAGGCGCTATATTCCATACCGCGTGCACCCTCGCGGGCGATCCAGTTGGGATAGGTGCGGCGAAGCCCTGTATCCTTGATCGGTTCGTGCGCATTGATTGAAATCTTGCGCTTGGCGGCTGCAATGAGCACGCGCTCGTGGTGGTTCGCCATAAACTGGCCGTCATGCCATTCTTTAACGGGTGTGCCGTCTTCAAGGTTACGGTCGATCTTGCCGCCATCGGCCACATAGCCGGTTTTCACCTGTGCAACGCCCATTTTTTCATAAAGGTCAAAGGCCGCTTCCATCTGGCGCTCATAATTACTGACCCCACCAGACGTTTCGTGGTGCCCGATAATGCGCACACCCTTCTCTTTCGAGTAGCGGGTCAATTCTTCAACATCGAAATCGGGATAAGGCTCGGTGAAGTTAAACAACTGCGGGTTGTTGAACCAATCGCCGTCCCAGCCAATGTTCCAACCTTCAACCAGCACACCTTTAAACCCATATTTCGCGGCAAAATCGATATAACGCTTCACCTCTGAGGTGGTGGCCCCGTGTTTATCGCCTGAGCCCCAAGTGTTTACCGCCAGATGCATACCCCACCAGATGCCAACATATTTACCTGGCTCTACCCAACTTACATCGCCCAGTTTATTAGGCTCATTGAGGTTAAGGATCAGGTCAGACATCAACAAACTTGCAGAATCCTTGGCCACCTGAATGGTACGCCAAGGCGTTTTGTGGCCTGCTTTGAGGGTTACCTTGCTTCCTTTGTGGTTTGGTGCCAGATCGGCCGTGAATTTGCGCCCCCCCGAACTGTCATCTATGCGGCGGATGCTCATGCCCGAATAATCAAGAAGCGCCGCTTCATGCAGGCTTACGTTGGTGCCACTCTCCAGCTCGAAGGTGATCGGCGTATGCGCCATTTTCACATCAGTGATCGGCGTTTTTTCATAAAGATACTCATAACGGTTCCAGTTGCGCGATCCGATCCACCAAGCCGTGCCGGCCTGCGAAAAGTTAAATTCGGTCAGCTCGGCGGTTATCTCGTCACCAGCAATACTGTCAGGGAAAATATAACGGTAACCTAATCCGTCATCATAGAGACGAAACTGGACCTGAAGAAGGTCTGTTCCCGATGCCAACGTAATCATCAACTCGCGGTAATGGTTGCGAATAAGCTGGCGCTCGCCCCACGGCTGCTGCCATGTTTCGTCAAAATCAGCGGTTTTGATACCCACAATTTTAAAGCCCGAGGCAAAATTACGGCCTGACTTCAGCTCAAAGCCCAGCTTTGAGGGCGCGATTACCAATTCTTCGCCGCGCCTGAGCGCATAAAAAGTACCGTCTTCGCCGCTACTAACAACAAGAGTAAGCTCTCCCCCCGGAGAAATGAGTTTTTCTTTTGCCTGTGCTCCAATCGTCCCCACAAACAAAAGAACAAGTGCAACAGCTTTCAGTAAATGCGCCATGATCGTCCCTAATTAAATACAACACCACAGCAGCCACCGCCACTGCATGGTTATCCGAAATACTGAGGGAACTTGTTCGTTTATCGCGTGCTTTCTAGGGCACTTTATTATCGCGGCACCCTTTGGGCTGCCCGTTATGAAAGCAAGAGTAGGTACAAAAGACAGCGCTGTCAATTGGGCTGACCTATTTTATTTTTATGCCTGGCCTAAACGGCCTTTAACAAATAGACAGCGAAGCGATTTTCAACGTCTGTCCAAAGCACTTCCTGCACCCAGCCAGCTTTCACGACAAGGGCCTTGAATTCCTCAATACCGTATTTATAGCTGTTTTCACTATGGATGGTCTCACCGTCTTTGAAGGTAAAATACTGGTCATGCACCCGCACTGTTTGCCTGCCCCTGCTAACCATATGCATCTCCACACGCCCAAGCTTGTTATTATAAACCGCACGGTGCTTAAATTTCCTAAGATCGAAGGTAGCACCAAGTTCCCGGTTAATACGCCTTAGCATATTGAGGTTAAACTCGGCTGTCACACCTGCCGCATCATCATAGGCTGCCTCCAGAATGGCTTTGTCTTTCTTGAGATCGACGCCAATCAAAAAACGATCCGCCGCTGTGCTAAGGCGTAAGTTTCGAAGAAACGCGCCCGCTTCATCACGGTGCAGATTGCCAATCGTTGAGCCTGGAAAAAACAGCAGGCGGCCTTTCGTATTTTTAGGGGGCAAGGTAAGTGGCCCCATAAAGTCACCAACAACAGGTTCAATGCTTAGTCCCGGATAATCCGCCCTAAGGCCCGCAGCGACGCTTAATAAAAATTCTTCGGATATGTCGATCGGCACATAGCGGCTTGGCTTTTTAAGCGCAGCCAGAAGAATGCGCGTTTTTATGCTGGCACCGCTACCCAGCTCAATAATCTCAACGCCTTCCCCAATTTTTTCGGCAATCGCGGCATGGCATTCGCGCAGGATGCCAATCTCGGTGCGGGTTGGATAATATTCGGGCAGGTCGCAAATTTGATCGAACAACTCCGAGCCGCGCTCGTCATACAGATATTTGCACTCAAGCGTTTTTTGCTGGCGCGACAGACCTGCCTGCACCGACGCTAAAAATGCCCTGCGACTATCATTGGTTCGGTTTTTTGGCAAAAAAGCGGCACTAGGCGAGTAGTTTGCTTCTTTCTTTGCACGTGCGGGTGTCTCTAACATTATCTATCCTCCGCGAGCCTAAGCCCTGTGAATTGCCATCTTTTTTGGGGGTGCCAGAAGTTTCTGTAAGTGGGGCGCATATGGCCTTCAGGCGTAGCGCAACTGCCGCCCCGCAGGACCTGCTGCCCGCTCATAAATTTACCATTGTATTCCCCCACAACACCCTCGTTCGGTTTAAAACCCCGGTAAGGGGCGTAAACCGAAGCTGTCCATTCCCAAACATTGCCGTAAAGGCCCGCCACACCGCCATCTTCACGTGCATAAACGGGGGCAGGACGCAGGCGACCAGTCGAGGAAAAATTTCCTTCGACCTCCTGCTCGCGCGCCGCGCACTCAAGCTCATATTCGCTTGGCAGGCGCTTGCCCGCCCATGTGGCAAAAGCCTCCGCTTCATAATAAGAGACATGGCAAACGGGTGCGTCCAAATCGACAGGCTGCATGCCCCTAAGCGTCATCGACCACCATTCTCCGTCCTGTTTTTCCCAGTAGAGAGGTGCCTGCCAGCCTTCTGTGAGCACAAGTGACCAGCCGTCAGAGAGCCACAATAAGGGGGTATCGTATCCGCCGTCTTCGATAAAAGCGCGCCATTCACGCGCCGTCACAGGAGCTTTTGCCAGCGCAAACGGTTCCACCAACGCCTTGTGGCGCGGGCTTTCGCAGTCGAAATAAAATTCGTCGCCATCAATGCCAAATTCCAGGACCCCGCCACCAAACGCTTTGTATCCAGCGGCAAGCGCCCGGCCAGGATCATAAGCAAGAGGGGCCGCCCCGCGAAAGGCAGGCTTCAATGGGGTCTGTGCAAACAGGTGCAATATATCTGTGAGCAGAAGCTCCTGATGCTGTTGCTCGTGGTTTAGCCCCAAGGCAACCAGCGCGCGGGTATCTGTCGACACGTTTCCAGCAAGCAGTTGGCCCATCGCCTCGTCCACATGGGCACGGTACGCATACACTTCGTCAAGTGTTGGCCGCGTCAGCATACCACGCTTTGGCCGTGGCTGACGCTCCCCCACCGCTTCATAATAGCTGTTGAAGAGAAATGAAAAGCGATCATCGAATTCCCGGTAACCTTCCAGTTTCGGCTTCAGGATCACTTCCTCGTAAAACCAGGTTACATGTGCCAGATGCCATTTGGCCGGGCTCGCGTCAGCCATCGACTGCACAGTCGCATCGGCGTCACTTAGCTGTGCCGCAAGCATCGCGCTTTCACTGCGCACTAGCTGATATTGGTGCTGAAGCGCCCCTGGTTCGTTGATAGGCAAACCGCTCTGTTGTGGATTCAATGTCACCCCAATTACCCTCCCCGTTGTTGCAGCGCACAGCGCCCTCAGGCTGTATCAGCTACTTCAAGTGTGATCCTGTCCTCATAAAAAGCTACATAACCGCTCAGTGTTTCCACTTCGTCATAGGGAGTGTCATAGCCCCATGCTACTGGCTGCCCGTTCTCTTCTGCTACCGTGCGCCAATAGCGCGCATACCCTTTAAAAGGGCAAAGTGTGGACAGCTCAACTTCTTCAAGCTGAGAAAAGTCCACATCGGCACGAGGAAGATAATAAACAGGGCTGTAGTCAGATTCTGTCAGCAGGATGGCACCACGGCTCTCTGCGATGACTTTGCCTGCAGTTTTCACTGCGACACAGCCCGCAAAAGGCTGAATTTTCACTGTATGCTCTGGATATTTAGCGTACCCAGGGCCGCTGTTCCCTGATCCGGCTTGTTCGCCAATTGGTTCGCCAGTTAGTTCGCCAGTTAGTTCAACCGTCATTGCTCTTCCTTCATAAGGAGTACTCAGCAGTAGACTTAGGAACACACGCTACGGGATACACGTTGCATTTTTGCAGGCGGGGCTTTGCAATAATGATACAGGCCAGCTTATTGAGGCGGGGCATCGTACCACAGCCTGATTTCCCAGCCAAATACCCCTAAAATTCAACAGGTTGGAGCATATTAAAAAAAAGGGTGCCCATAGGCACCCTTTCAAGCTCTCTATAAAGCCTTATTCTGCTGCAGTTTCTTCAGTGTCCGCAACGTCTTCAACCGCAGCCAGATTGTCGTTTGAGTTGCGATCAATCAGCTTGTTGTAGGGGTCAATGCCTGCAAAGCTTGGCTTCTTGTCGACAATAATTTCGATCGTCGATTTGGCTTCCGTCACTCGGCGCTTTTCCAGCATCAGCACATCGTCGGCACCGTAGCCTTCCTCTGCGGGGCTTTTGAAAAACAGGCCAATATCCACCGGGATATCGAAACTGGCCTCGGTTTCGTTGCCCTCTGCGTCTGCATATACTTTCGCAACTTCCACATCCATTTCCACCTTGAAACGACCGTCGGCCATTTCCGTCACGCGGCTCTTGTCGAGCTTTACGTCAAAGATGGTTATCTTCTCGAAAAAGTCTTCGATCAAACCGTGATGCTCCGCCCCTACTTCTTCCTTCAGTATGGTCAGCAGGTCGGTTGAAATCGCATACGGTTCAGACTGAAACCCCCGCAGCTTCACCAAGCGCTGCAACGAACGGTTCACCACATCTTCACCCACATAATCCTTGAGCGCATACATGATCACCGAGCCTTTGCGGTAATGGATATATTGTTGGTTTTCCACCTTATAGAGCGGCAGTTCACCTTCAGGGTCCCCTGCCCGGCCACGCAAATAGCGGTCGAGCTCATACTTGAGGAACTTGCGTATCTGATCCTTGCCGTACTTCTGCTCCATCACCAGCAAAGCACTATACTGCGCCAATGTTTCCACCAGCATTGTACCACCTTGGGTATTGGCCGACATCACCTGATGCGCCCACCACTGGTGCGCCACTTCGTGTGCTGTCACATAATATGGCAAGTCGATCGCGTCTTCGCCGGTGATTTCTGCAATGAAGCCAATGCCTTCTGAGTAAGGCACCGTATTCGGGAAGGCCTGCGCAAAATTGCGATAAGACGGGAATTCCAAAATACGCAACTGCTTATGCTGGTATGGACTGAACGCTTTGCTGAAGTAAGCAATGCTATCCTTCACGGAGGTGATCATGCGCTCCACATTGTAAGAATGCGGTTTATGGTGGAAGACCTCGATATCAATGTCACCCGCCTTATCGCGCACGATGTCATACTCAGCCGAAAGGTAGCTGTAGAAGTTGAGGATTGGCGCATCCATCTTGTAAGTGAAATAATGCCGGTCCCCTTCAACCCAGTCTTTCTGCAGATAACCGGGGGCTACAACTGTCTGCCCTTTGACCGTCGAGACCGTAGTCTCGAACGTGACAAAATCACTATCCTGGCGCAGATAATTGTTACCATACTGGCTTTCATCTTCCAGTTTTGGTGTCCGCGGCAATGGCTCCAGGCCATACTCACGGCGCGTATTCCTGTCAGACAACATCAACTGAGGCGCAAACCCGATATAGGGCGCAAACTCGGTATTATTGAGGAACGTACCGTTCCGTACCAGTGTTACGCTGTTACCCGCATGCTGGAAGCCTTGTTGCTGGATCACGGCTTCATATTTGAAAGTCCGCTTTTCCCCTGGCTGCATTGGCGACGTCAGATCGAAGATAAAATAGTCATAAGTATCATCGAATGAAGCTACCGTTGCCCCCTCCAGTTCAACAACTGGAGTTCCAGCCGTTGCCGGGAAGACCATATGCACGGTCTCGATTGCCTGAGCGGTTTTATTTTCCAAAACCTGGGTGGCTCGCGCTTCGACCCGCCGCTTATATGGATAGATATCAACATCAATTTTGATATCTGTCGTGCGGGGCATCGGCAAGTCAGCATACTGGCGGTATTGCTTTTCATAAGCTACAGCCAGCTCTTCACGGTCATCCCCGGTAAGATACTGATTGAGTACATTGGTATTATAAAAAACATACGCCCCTGTACCAACAAAAGTTGCAAGCGCCAGAAGCGCAGGTACTGCAAAAGCGGGCTGCTTGAACGCCTTCAGATTGCGGAGGCGGAATTTCAGTGGCTGAAGCGTGCCCCTGTTCCACAGCAGGTAGGTCATCATCAGCAATAGGACTGAGAAAGCCGCCCAGTAACCCATTACCCAATAATCGCCTTCAATGAAGCGTCCAGACCCGTTCATATCAGTTAACGGCGACGGGATACTAGCCGCATACTGGTAAAGCGGATGCTCAAAACCAAACTGCGACAGAATGATCGTCGAAATGAAATAAACCACCATGATTAGCATGCCAAGGAAACGGTTCTTCGACAGGACCTGCACAAAGCAGCAAAGCACTGCGATTAAGATCGGCGGTATGACAAAATGAACAAGGCCACGGTGCAGATATAAGCTGATCTCTAAGCTATCGAAACCACTCGCAATCTGGATCAGTATCGCCATCACGATACCTAAAAGTAACAGCGCAACCAGTACTGAAGCCAAGGCGATAAGCTTACTTGCCACAAACACCCAGTTGGGCGTAGGCATCGCATCGATGATCTCATTGAACTTCGATGTACGCTCACGCCATATGATGTCTGCACTGTAGAAAATCAGCAAAACGATCATGCCTAGCCCCAGCCCACCTTGGATCGCCTGGATCATCAACCGTGTAACCGGGAAAGCATCAAGGCCATATCCAACGTTGCGGCTGATAAGTGACGTGATCGTCAGAAAGATACTGAAACCAACAATGATCAGAAACGGCAGGCTTTTGAAGACCGAAAGTACTTCGAACTTTGTCCGCATGATAAATTGCGTAACAACCGTGCCCCGGCCCCAAACCGCGGTACCGCGTACACCAAGCGTGACCCTCTCAATCAGACCCGCCATATTTTCTGCAGCCTTATCTTTCTTTTCCTTACGTTGCTTCGCGGCAACGCGGAACGAAAAGAGAAAATATGAAAGCCCTACAAAACCAACAGCAAGACCGCCCCACAATAGGCGGTTCATAAGAACCGTGCCTTCATAGGCCATCATCATCGTATTGCGCTCAACCGCAGTCCAGTAACGCGTGTATTCAGAGAATGTGCGCACCATGAAGGGGTCAAGAAGCGCTGTCATTTCCCTGTATTCCGGGGCATTCAACAGCCGGAAACCCACCAGATACATAATGAGTAGCGCCATCACAGCAAGATAGCTGTACATAATGCTGCGGGACATAACCGCCACCGCATAAATGATCGCGGCCATCGCAAATAAGGACGGCAAAACAAACCCAAAATAGATTTGGATATACGTACCAAGGTTTGTTGCCTGCAGCGTCTCGGGATTAACACCAGGCCAGAAAGAGCCTATCAGCGAGCCAAGAGGTATGCCCATCAGCGCCACAGTGAGTGCAGCGAAACTACCAATAAAGCGGCCAAAAAGATAATCTGCCTTCGAAATTGGTGTCGAAAACAGGATACCATCAAACTTGTGGTCCACATCCTTCAAAAGCGAATTAGCAATAAAAGCCGGGACCGAGAAAATGGCAAATACATGCATAATGAGAAAAGTCTGTGTCAGCGCAAACGGTGAATTCACATCCACATTGCCGCCAGCACCGATTGTCACATTATTCGACGCCATTGCAAAATAGGTGAAAAGGAAAAAGACCGCGAAAGACACAATCGTCTGAGGCGACCTTAACATATAGCGAAACTCGTTCGCTGCTATCCGGAGCATCATTTTACTGTCTCCTTATGCCGCAGCAGATTCTGAAGCAGCGCCATTTGCGGTGCCAGCGCCGTTACCGCGGCTTTCGCTGAGCGCGGTAAAATAGACATCTTCAAGTTCGACTTTGTCCTGCTTGAAACCATCGCCCGGATCGCTTTCGGCGAAGGCCCGCACCTCAATCTGGCCGACAGTCAGGTGGTTGGAGATGATATTATAATCCTGCATATGCTGCTCCAACTCGCCCTTGGCGACAACCTTCTTCCAGATTTTGCCTTCAACATCGGCGATTAAGCCTGCTGGTGTACCTTCAGAGATGATCTGGCCACCGGCTAAGATCGCCATATTGGGGCACAGGTCCTCTACGTCAGATACGATATGCGTCGATAGGATCACCACCACGTCTTCGCCTATCTCCGACAAAAGATTATGGAAACGGTTACGCTCTTCAGGATCGAGGCCTGCGGTTGGTTCATCAACGATAATTAGCTGCGGATCACCGATCAGTGCCTGGGCGATGCCAAAGCGCTGGCGCATGCCACCAGAGAAAGTGGCCAGTTTCTTCTTCCGGTGCTGGAACAGGTTGGTCTGAACAAGCAGGCCTTCAACCACATCCTTGCGCTCCTTGCTGTTTGTAATGCCCTTCAGCACAGCGAGATGATCCAAGAGATCATACGCAGAGCCGCGCGGGTAAACGCCGAAATCCTGCGGCAGGTACCCAAGCATACGGCGAACCGCGTCAGGCTCGTTCAAGACATCCACATCGCCGAAACGAATGCTGCCTTCGGTTGGCTGTTGCAACGTCGCGATCGTGCGCATCAAGGATGACTTTCCCGCGCCGTTAGGGCCTAAGAGCCCGAACATGCCTTTTGGTATATTGATATTTACGTTTTTCAGCGCCTGAACGCCGTTTGGATAGGTGTGCGTTAAATTCTGGATCGATAGCATCGCCAGCTTCCCCTCTGTTTTTTTGTTTCACTTGTCGTTTCTCAGCGGCAGCCGAACCAGCCCTCTCCCAATAGCCAATTCAAACCTATAGACGGCAATCAGGCGATTTCCTTACTGGCCTGTCAAGAAAATGGTGAAAAATTGAGGAAGCGCATTAGCAAAAAGAAGTTATGTACCAAATTTGACACTGATTTCCTGACTTAAGTTTACGATTTTTATTATTGTGTAATGATAATCTTTAATGTGCAGGGTTCAAATCCGGAGATTCGAAAAACGGCAATGTCAGCTAATCCGTCCTTCCCCTGAATTCTTTGGTGACAGCGCAAGAAGCCTGTGATCAAACTGGGACTACTGGGTAAATGATCACTTGTTTTAAGCGACAACTTCAGGGGATAAAACGTGCAGCTTGTCGATTTTTTACGGGACCATTACGACCTAACAGGCACCCTTACCCGCCTTGAGGGTGAACTTGATGAAAATTATCTGTTTGAAGGTGCCTTTGGCCGCCGCATTTTTAAGCTGATGCGCCCAGGCTGCGATGCCGGTTTTATCGATATGCAGATCAAAGCCCACCAGCATCTGGAAAAAGCCGGCTTGCCGTTTAAGGTGCCGCCTGTGGTTCACACCCTTTCCGGTGAACCGTTAGTGTCTGTGCCTGACGGTGATCGCCTCGGCTGGATGATCGGTTTCATAGACGGCGACCTGATGGCGCGGTCCCGGCCCTGGACGCCGATGCTTTGCCGCCATATTGGGACTTCGCTCGCCATGCTCGACACAGCACTTAAGGGCATGTCTCATGCAAAACTGACACGGGAGCTTCCCTGGGACCTGTTACAATCCGCAGCAATCTGCGAAAAACTGGACCTGTTCGAGGGCAAAGAACGGCGCATTATCGACGCTGTTATGACACAGTTTATGGCACACTTTGAAACGCTCAAGTCCTGCCCGCGTGCGGTGATCCATAATGACGCGAACGAGATGAATGTTTTTGTAGCAGGCAGCCCGGTGCCGACAAAAATGGTCGGCCTGATTGACTTTGGCGACATGTGCTATTCGGCGCGCATCGGAGAGGCGGCTGTAGCTGCAGCCTATGCCATGATGGACGCCGACGATCCGTTAGCAAACGCGGCGGCACTGCTTGCAGGATATCATGCGCATACGACGCTCGAAGCCGTTGAAATAGAATTGTTTTTCCCCCTTGCCCTTACCCGGCTCGCGGTGAGTGTGACCAATAGTGCCGAACGAAAGATCACCCAGCCGAACGATCCCTATCTGGTCTTGAATGAAGCGCCCGCATGGCGGCTTTTGAAGCGCTTTAGCGCACTTGATCAGCAGTTGGTGCAAGGCTATTTCCGGCAAGCCTGTGGGTTTGATGCATCGCCCACATCGGCAGCAATCAGTGCCTGGCTCAAGCGCACTTCAGGTAGCTTTGCGCCCATATTCCGTGACACAAATCTGTCCCAGGCCATGAAACTGGATCTCTCCTACGGCTCTGCAACCGCAACAAATACGCCAGAAGTCCCAAACACCAGGGCATTGAACGCCCAAATCGCCGCTGACATGGCAACAGCAGATGCAAACGTCGCAGTTGGCGGTTGGGGGGAGGCTCGGCCAATCTATAATGGCCGGGCTTTTGGTCGTGCGTCGAGCGACCCCCTTGCAGTTGCCCGCACCCATCATCTGGGCGTCGATATCAGCCTTGCTGCGGGCAGCCATGTCTATGCCCCGATGGCGGGAATCGTCTGGGCAGCCGATCATGCGCCCGATCCGCTCGATTACGGCGGCTATGTTATTTTCGCGCACCAGACCCCAACAGGTGAGAAATTCTATAGCCTTTATGGTCACTTAGATCCAAAAAGCCTGTCACACCTAACGGTTGGGACGCAGGTTCAAGCGGGGGAGAAATTCGCTGAACTCGGTATCTACGAAGAAAATGGCGGCTGGTGGCCGCACCTACATTTACAACTGATGACCGAGGTGCCGCCAACTGGCTATACGCCGCCCGGCACCTGCGAAGTTCAGTTTTGGGAGGCAGCCAAAGAACTGTGCCCAAACCCGGCCTTCATTCTCAACCTGCCTGAAAACACAACCAACTGGCATCCACCTAAAAAGACTGCCCAACTGACACGCAGGGAAGAAAATATTTTTGAAAATCAAAAGCTTACTTACAATGACCCCTTCCAGGTATCGCGCGGATGGAAGCATTTCCTTTACGACCAGAAAGGCTGCACCTATATCGACGCCTATAATAATGTACCCCATGTAGGTCATTCTCATCCTGGCGTAATTGAGGCTGTCACCCGCCAGATGGAACTGGTGTCCACCAATACACGCTATATCCACGAAAGCCTGATAGCATACGCCGAGCAGCTAACATCGAAGCTGCCTGCCCCGCTCTCAAGATGCCTGTTCACCAACTCCGCGAGTGAAGCTACCGAGCTGGCGATCCGTCTTGCCCGCAAAGCAACCAATGCCACTGATATGCTCGTGATGGAACATGGCTATCACGGCATAACTACAGGCGCGGTGGCCATAAGCCCTTATAAATTCAATAAAAAAGGCGGTGACGTGCAGCAAAAATGGGTTCATGTCACGCCGCAACCTGATCCATTCCGCGGCCGCTACCAAACCTCTTTGGACGTAGCAAATGACTGTGCCGCTGATACACAGGCGATTATCAACAAAGCTCTCGCTGATGGCCGCAACATTGCAGGGTTTATATCCGAGTGCCTGCCAAGTGTAGGCGGCCAGTTAGTGATGCCCGCTGGCTCGCTCATGAAAATTTACGCTGCTGTACGGTCTGCTGGCGGCCTCTGCATCGCTGACGATGTTCAAACGTCTTTGGGGCGACTTGGTGAGTATTATTGGGGCTTCGAGTATCAGCATGTAATTCCCGATATTCTTGTGCTCGGTAAACCACTCGGCAACGGCCACCCACTCGCCGCCGTTATCACGACCCCCGAAATCGCAGACAGGTTCGCGTCTGGGCCTGAATTATTCAGCACGTTTGGCGGTTCCACTGTTTCTTGCGCGGCAGGCCTAGCAGTGTTGACTGCGATAGAAGCCGATGGACTGCAGGAGAATGCTCGTAACATGGGCACGTATCTACGGAAGGGCTTTGAGGCACTCCAACAGAAATTTCCCGTGATTGGCGATATTAGAGGCATGGGGCTTTTCTGGGGCCTTGATCTTGTGCTCGACCACAAGGCCCGCACGCCAGCCACAAAAATTGCCGACTATGTTAAAAACAGACTTTATACAAAGAATGTCCTGATTGGCACCGACGGACCATATGACAATGTGCTCAAGATCCGCCCACCCATGACATTTGACAAGCCATCAGCGGATGCGCTTCTGCACCGCCTTGATCTTATCCTCACAGAAAAAGCAGCACAGCCATAAAGGCTTAGCTACAATTCGCTTGCACGGCAGGGCGTAAGTTCAATATAGTGAATAAATTTTCAATAACGAGAGTGGCATGACACGCAATGCACCGCCAGATATCGGGCAGAAAATAAAACTCCTGCGGGCGAACCGCAAGCTGACACTTGACCAGCTTGCCAAAAGCTCGGGCGTATCAAAGTCTATGTTGTCCCAGATCGAACGCGGCCTCACCAATCCCACACTCGCCACTGTCTGGAGTTTGACACAGTCGCTCGGCATTGAGATTGCCGACCTGTTGAGCGACGCCACGGCAAACAGCACAGAAGACATGTTTTTTGAGGTTACGAAAAACCACCAAACCCCTGAAATTCAGAGCGCTGATGGTAAATGTAGTCTGCGCATTCTGGGGCCTATCGATAAAGTCTCTGAGACTGAATGGTATGACCTATTACTAGAACCAGACGGCATTCTGGAATCAGAAGGCCACGGCACTGGAACGGTTGAACATTTGACGGTTTTGGACGGTGCGTTGACGGTACGCAATGCACAGACCACACAACAAATTTCAGTGGGCGATACCGCCCGTTATCAGGCTGATGTACCGCATTACATTGAAAATAAAGGCAAATCCAGCGCCTGTGCGCTTATGGTTGTTCTGACCCCACCAAGCACAGTATAATGCACAAAATTGATGATTGACCAATATATTGAATATGATATTCATTATATTGAACTATTCATTACCCGTACCTCTCAAGCATAAAGGGCACAAAGATGACCGCACGCTATACTGACTTTCTGAAGGGTGAATTGGCCGCGACACGCGAAGCAGGCCTTTATAAAAGCGAGCGTGTCATCACCACACCGCAGTCTGCCAAAGTGCAGGTCGAGGGGGCTGAAGGGCAGGATTATATCAACTTCTGCGCCAACAATTACCTTGGCCTTTCAAACGATGAAACGCTTGTCGCAACTGCGAAAGACGCGCTTGATACATATGGCTACGGCATGTCTTCAGTGCGCTTTATCTGTGGCACCCAAAACGTGCACAAAGAATTGGAAAATAAACTCGCCACCTTCCTAAAAATGGAAGATGTAATCCTTTATCCGAGTTGTTTTGATGCCAATGCAGGCCTTTTTGAAACACTTTTGGGTCCTGATGATGCCATTATCTCTGATGCGCTTAACCACGCCAGCATTATCGACGGTGTACGTCTTTGCAAAGCCCGGCGCTTCCGCTATGCCAACAACGACATGGCAGAACTGGAAAAATGCCTGCAAGAAGCACAGGATGCCCGCTTCCGCCTTATTGCAACCGACGGCGTGTTCTCTATGGATGGTATTCTCGCGAACTTACCTGCCATCTGTGATCTTGCTGAAAAATATGACGCGATGGTTATGGTGGACGACAGCCATGCAGTTGGCTTCACTGGCCCAACAGGCGGAGGAACCCCCGAACACTGGGGTGTTCAAGACCGCGTTGACATAATCACAGGCACGCTTGGCAAGGCGCTCGGCGGCGCATCGGGCGGCTTCACAGCAGCCTCCAAAGAGATCGTAGAGTGGCTGCGGCAACGTTCGCGCCCGTATCTGTTTTCAAATACACTTGCGCCGGTGATCGCCGCTACCAGCATCAAAGTGCTTGATATGCTTGCCGAAAACCACACGCCGCTGCAACGGCTTGAGGAAAACAGCGCCTATTTTCGTGAAGAAATGACTAAACTCGGCTTTACCCTTGCGGGTGCCGGGCACCCTATCATTCCCGTGATGCTTGGCGACGCCCAAAAAGCCGCAGATATGGCTGACGCGCTACTCGCAGAAGGCATTTTCGTGATTGGTTTCTCTTTCCCTGTGGTGCCACGCGGCCAAGCCCGCATCCGCACACAAATGTCTGCTGCACACACACGCGAGCAGCTTGATCACGCGATTGGTGCCTTTGCCCGCATTGGCCGCCAACTTGGTGTTATTGATTAAATGAGGGTGATGCCATGAAAGCGCTGGTGAAAGCAAAAGCTCAGGAAGGCATCTGGATGCAGGATGTACCAGAGCCTGAAGTCGGGCATAATGATGTGCTTGTAAAAGTAAAAAAAACCGCTATTTGCGGCACCGATATCCATATCTATAACTGGGATCAATGGGCGCAAGCAACAATCCCCGTTCCCATGCATGTGGGTCACGAATTTGTCGGTGAGATTATAGAAGTTGGCACCGAAGTGCGTGGCCTTCAGATCGGACAGCGTGTATCGGCTGAGGGGCATATTACATGTGGGCACTGCCGCAACTGCCGTGCAGGCCAACGCCATCTATGCCGCAACACAGATGGTATTGGCGTGAATCGTCCAGGGGCTTTTGCCGAGTATATCTCAGTACCAGCCGTCAACATCTGCCCAATACCAGACGGCGTAAGTGATGACTTGGCCTCAATTCTTGACCCCCTTGGTAACGCAGCCCACACAGCGCTTTCGTTTGACCTTGTCGGTGAAGACGTGCTGATTACCGGCGCTGGCCCCATAGGCATTATGGCGGTTGCGATCGCTCGCCGCGCGGGAGCGCGCCATATCGTCATTACGGACGTTAATGAGTACCGGCTTGGCCTGGCCATGCAGATGGGTGCCACCAGCACCGTTAACGTTGTAAATCAGTCGCTACGCGATGTGATGAGCAACCTAAAAATGACGGAAGGCTTTGACGTTGGGCTAGAGATGTCTGGTGTTCCAGCCGCATTTAACGACATGCTAGAAACTATCAACCACGGCGGAAAAATCGCACTCCTCGGTATTTTGCCCGAAAATACAGGCATCAACTGGAACAATGTGATCTTCAAAGGCCTGGAGATCCACGGTATCTATGGCCGCCGCATGTTTGAAACCTGGTATAAAACCATCGCCATGATCGAAAGCGGCCTAGAGCTTAGCCCTGTGATTACCCACCATTTTGATGTGGACGATTTCCAAAAGGGCTTCGACATAATGCGGTCCGGCCAATCCGGCAAAGTGATCCTAAACTGGCAATAGCTCAGCCTTCGTTATTACAAAAAAGCCCGGCTCAAACGAACCGGGCTTTTTAATCGGGCGCTCCACCGAGCCTCCTGTGTTCAGACGCTTAGTCGCTGCGGTTACCAAGGCGAACCATTTTCTGGCCAAGCACCTCAGCATTTTCAAGCAGCATATAACTATCAATCAGCATTTCCATGCCTGTTTCCATCTGTGCTTCCGCTTCCAGGTCAGCAGCAGTACCTTCCCCCGCTGCTGGCGCTACATCAGACAGTAGAACCAGTGAAATCTCGTCGATCCATCCACCAAACTGAGCCTGAGCCGTTTCAAAGATCACGCCAGCTTTAAAGGCGCCAACTTTCAGCTCGTCCTGATACGCGGCGCTTTCTTTAGCGCTCATCATTTGCAGGTAACAACGACGCGCCTGATCAGACGCCGACATAATCTGTTTGAACTCGGCCGCAACAGTAGCGACCTGCTCTTGTGGTGCTTTATTTTTAGTCGCTTCAATCGACGCCATGCCCCCGGCATGGGCTGCAACAAGAGCATAACACTCTTTGCCGTACGCTTTTTCTGGACTAACGTCACCAAAGGATGCAGACGCTGCACCGCTCAACAGCATAGCAGCTGCACTAATGCCGGCAATCCGGCTCATAAAGGTTCTCACAACACACCCCTCATTGATAAAAGTTTCCCACCTCACGACCGATTTTGGCCGAAGAAGAACAAAAACGCAATTTTACTTTAATTTTTTCTTAATTTTCCCCAAACTGGCATCAATTTCACAGTCTGAGATTGTGTTATTACGCAAATATACACGCTATATGTTGAATCCCAGGCAATCTTTAGTTCAGATTGTGAAGCTTAGCTCACCGAGTTCGCTTTTGATTTTCCGTCGATTCTTGCAACCGTTCAGTAGCAATTGATCCACAATATGAAAGCAACATTTCGGTGTTTTCTGCACCGAAAGCAATGTATCTTACGCGTTATTCTCGGCAATGAACTGAATAAACCGTGGTCCGAATTCTTCTTTTTTGCTAGCCCCAACACCGTGCACATCCCCAAAATGATCGAGCGTTTCGGGCCGTAAGACCGCCATGTCAACAAGGCTTTTATCTGAAAACACCACAAAAGCGGGCACACCACGTTCAGCCGCAATTTCTTTTCTGTATTCTTTGAGCGCTATAAAAAGCGCCTGTGCTTCTGTGGGCAATTCCGGAAGCTCTCTGCGACTACCGCGCGTTCCTCTTATGGGCTTCTTCACAGATTTTACATCTGGATTATAGCGAAAATCCACTGCGCCTTTCAGCAATTGCATCCCATCGCCGGTAATCTTGAGAGAACCAAATTCCATGTCCGCAGTAATAAAACCTCGTGCCATCAATTGCCGCGCAATCGACTTCCATTCGCTCGCGTGCCTGTCTGCGCCGACACCGTATGTGGGCAAGTCGTTGTGCCCCAACTGTTTGACACGTGCAGTAGACTTTCCTGTCACAATATCGACGACATGGCCCACACCGAAGCTTTGGCCCGTCCGATAAATCGCCGACAGTAGCTTTTGGCCCAACTCCGTTGCCTCAATGGTTTCACGAGGGTTAGCGCATATATCACAGTTGCCACAGTGTTCACATTCAAGCTTGTCGCCAAAATACTGCAGCAACGATACGCGGCGACATTCGGGCGCTTCGCAGTAAGCCAGCAAGGTGTTGAGCCGCTGGTGGCCTCGTATCTTATGCCCCGTATCGGCGTCTTCATTATCAATGAACATGCGCCGCATACGAATATCGTCCATGCCATAGAGCATGTGGGCAACCGCCGACTTGCCGTCACGGCCAGCGCGGCCAATCTCCTGATAATATGCCTCAGGGGAGGCTGGCAGATCGGTATGAAAGACAAATCGGATATCGGGCTTGTCGATGCCCATGCCAAAAGCAATCGTCGCCACCATGATCAAGTCGGGTTCAGCCATAAAACGGTTGAGATTTGCTTCCCGCATAGTAGAAGGCATGCCCGCATGATATGGCAGCGCATTATAACCCTCTGCAACCAACAAACCTGCTGCTTCTTCGGTTTTCTTGCGCGAAAGACAATATACAATTCCATTTTCCTGCGGCACCGCGCGCGCTTTCAGAAAGCGCAGTATCTGCTGTTTCCAACCGCTTTTAATCTCCACATTCAGGCTAATGTTGGGCCTGTCAAAACCCGTCAGGTATGTTTTTACATCGTTTGAGAAAATTTTTTCGCAAATCTGATCACGTGTCGCTTTATCAGCCGTTGCCGTGAGAGCAATGATCGGCACTTTGGGAAAGCGTTGGTGCAAACCGCACAAGCCCTCATATTCAGGCCGAAACGCCGCTCCCCACTGGGATATGCAGTGAGCCTCATCAATTGCAAAGCAGGCCGGTGCCAGGCGCTCAATGCTATTGAGCATGCGCGGTGTCATCAGCCTCTCGGGTGAAAGATACAAAAGCTTGAGCCGCCCTTCTTTAAGCTTCTGCCAAATCTGTTCAAAATCCTGCTCTGGTGTCGCAGAATTCAACGTAGCAGCTTCCACGCCCAAGAGTTTGAGTGCCTCAACCTGATTTTGCATAAGGGAAATAAGTGGCGAGACAACAATCGTTACGCCCTCCCGCATCAGAGCTGGGATTTGAAAGCAAAGCGACTTGCCTGCCCCTGTCGGCATAACCGCCAAAACATTCTCGCCCGCCAGAACATGATCGATAATTTCCGCTTGCATGCCGCGGAAGCTATCGTATCCAAAAACCTGCTGTAAAATATTGGTCGCTGATTGCTGCGACATGCTTCCCCCGATCTGACTTATTACTCAAAACGCCTGCCTCTTAATGCGGTCTTTCTGCTATAACTGCAAGCGGTCATCCATCGTGTGCTTCCAACATTCCTGAAATTGATTGCAATCTAGAGGCGAATTTCTTACTGCTTAAGCAATGCATCTTGTGAGGAGAAATTGAATGAGGGAATGCGCCATGCCTGCACCGATCGCGCTGGTGAGCATGCCTTGGTCTTCGGCTAAGCTGCCCTCCATCCAACTTGCAACCCTGGATGCCGCACTGCGCGGAGAAGGCCTTACAAGTAACCGGCATGAACTGTTTGTCGACTTCTGCGCCCAAATAACTCCCGCGCTCTACAATCGCCTCGCAAATGGCGATGAATTTCTGATTGAATGGTTATTTTCCAGGGATTATTTCGGGAATGAAACGGGGAACTGGCTTACAGATTTTGAAGCCGCGCGCCCCAAGCTCGACCTGCCCAATGACAAGTATGAGCAAGACATAATCGAAGGGCTGAAGGCCGCCAGCACCTATTTCCTGGACCAGTGTGAGGCAGATATCGACTGGCGCGGCTATGACATTATCGGCTTTTCCCTGAGTACACAGCAACTCGGCCCATCAATCGCTCTCGCTCGTCGCATTAAAAAAGTCCACCCGGAGGCCCATATTATTTTTGGGGGTAGCATGTGTACAGGCGAAGCGGGCAGCGGCATCCTGGAATTATGCCCCTATGTAGATATCGTTGTGCGCACGGAAGGCGAAATCGTGCTGCCGCAAATAATCCGGTGTCTTAGGGCCAATGAGCCCATCAGCAAACTACCTGGCATCAGTTACAGGGCAGAAAACGGCAGCATAATAAGTAAGGAAAGTGGGCCACTTTTCCAGAATAATACACCCCGCCCTTTTTTGAATTACGATGCATACTTCGAAAAAATTGACAGGCTCGGCCTGAAAAAAAGCCTCAATCCAATCATGTCATTCGAAAGTAGTCGCGGCTGTTGGTGGGGGGAAAAAAGCCAGTGCAGCTTCTGCGGGTTACATGACATCATGAAATACCGTCCCAAAGCACAGGACTTCGTCCTTAAGGAAATGGAACATTTGGCAGAACGGCATAATCACAGCCGCTTCTACGCTGTAGACCTGATCGCGCCCAAACCTTTCTACCACACGTTTTTTCCCGAAATTGAACGCCGCGGACACCGCTGGCAGCTATTTTACGAGATTAAATCCAATATCAGCCGTAAACAACTGGTGGCCTTTGCAGACGGTGGTGGCCAAGTAATACAACCTGGAATCGAAAGCCTGCAAGACGGTTCGCTCAAACGCATGCATAAAGGTGCACACGTTTTGCAGAATATTCAGTTGTTAAAATGGTGCCGTGAAACCGGCGTGATGGTTTATTGGAATTACCTGATGAGCCTACCCGGTGAAGAGGCCACAGACTATGAAGGTGCTGCAGAAAAGGCACGTAAGCTCTTTCATCTGGAGCCACCATCGACTATCCGGGATGTATTGATTACGCGCTATGCGCCCTACCATAAGACCCCTGAAAAATATGATGTCATCAATCTGCGTCCCCACCAAAACTATGCGAAGGTTTTCCCTGTTGATGCGTCTGTCCTTGAGAATGTTGCCTACTTGTTCGAAGCAAAGTGGCCAACCAAAGAATCAGCACAAGAATACACAAGAGCACTTAAAAACGCTTGCCTGGACTGGAAAACCGCCTTTGAAAAAGGGGCGAAACTTGACGCATTCAAGCAGGCAGACGGGAGTTTAAAAATAATCGACACACGTTTCGATCACCCCCTGACACACAAACTGTCCCCTGATGACGCGGCCCTTTATTTATTGCTGGATTCCAAGCAGTTAATCCCGCGCCTGGGGAAAAAGCTCGCCCACACGGCACCTGACTGCGCACGCCGAATTGCTTCAACAGGAGGTGTGGCGGAGAGACTTAAGGCTTGGGAAGAGAGCGCACTCACACTAAAAGAAGGCGGACAAATACTAGCATTAGCTGTAAAAAAATGGCAAGATCACGATGCTATTGCACCAAAAAGCGAAATTGACCCGAATGTCGTCGGGGAGGCGGCAGCGATACCTTGACCTTTTTGCGTGCATATTTGGTCAACCTGCCCGAGGAGTTGCTATATGAAAGCGCTACATGACGCATTGCCACACGATAACGGTGATATCGACGGCTATTATAAAAAGATGGGGGATTTCTATAATTCGCTTACAGTCAGCGAAAAGAAGGTTTTTCATAAGAATGCGCAACAGGCAAAAGCTGGCGCGCCTGACATCGCCAATCTTTTCAATGACCCATCCCAAAAAGCAGAGCTGGAAGGTTATCTGAAAAATAAGGCGGGCGTTTCAGATGTACCAGACGATGAAGACGTAATGGATACAGCCTTCTTCTGATTGGCTATCCCTGAAAATGATCGGCGGCCTAATGGCCGCCGTTTTTTCGTCTAAAGCCTCGGCATCCCAATCCCTTCGTAGGGTGGTTTCATTCCCAGAGGCTGACACATTTCTTTGAGAGTATGCTCTGCATAGTCTGCCCTGTTACCATCTCGCGGCAAGGCCTTGTAATATTCGTCGTTACTTAGCTTTGCAGCCAGGACAGCCGTTACAATTGCCACAGCATCAGACGACCCCAACTGCGACGCATATAATGCCTCACCGTTTGGCGACTTCACAGTGCTTGCAATCGCTGTACCTGGTGCCAAGCAAAACAGTCCATCGCCGTAGCTGCTCACTACCGACAAATAATCCCGCCCGTTCCCGTTCATTGCTGGAACTTCAGGGCGAAAAACAGCGTTTGTCGCGAGTGTAGGTCCCGGCTCCAAACCATACCCAGAGGCCCCTACAGCCACAACATTCGGAAATTTTGCTGGATAGCGTACTGGCGGTTCCGTATCGTTCCCCGCCGCCGCAATACAAAGAACACCTTGCGCCCGTGCGTCGCAAATGGTCTGCTCCTGCACATCTGAAGGGGCCTCGCAGCTAAGACTTAGATTGATCAAGTCCACATCCGCCTTTTCGGTCAACATGGTAATCGCGGCGGCAACATCGCTGCGCTTAGCCCCTTGTGACCCGCAGGGGTAAACCCTCAGAGAGTATAAATCAACGCCCGGCGCAATGCCCCCAGGCTGCTCTTGGGTTGTAGGCCGTGCAGCAATCAGCCCCGCCATCATGGTGCCGTGATAGGATACATCTGAACCATTTTCGGACCATTCGCCGCCAATAATCGCTCCCATATCATGGACTTGCTTCAAGTAAGGGTGTGGGCCAACGCCGCTATCCACCAATCCAACCCGAATACCCTGCCCTAAATTGGGATTATAGACTTCAATCCCGACCCGTTTATGCCACCAGCCTAACACCCCCTGAGACTTCATAGGTGGGCATTCAATATGCGCGGTGCCGGTAAATTTCTCGCTCGCCCCATACCATGTGCCATACCCCGACATAGCAGATATATAAAAGGGTGTTTCCTCGGCAGGCTTATAACATAGCTGCCCCTTACCGTTCACATCTGCAAGACCACTATGCACATGGATTTGATCACTATCGTCATTATCTTTTGTAACGAGAAAAATCATCGCGCCTGCGAGCGGCGCCCCGCCCGAAGTGACCGCAATATCTACCGTGATCTCCTGCTCTGACTTAAAAACTTTACTCTTACCCGTCTGTACAGAAAAAACCATTCTATGCTCCAATCTGCTTCAAAGTTTAAGAAGTCTTATTCATATCCGGGATACGGATGACGAAAAGTGTGCCTTTCTCGAATGTGTGGTTTAGTTCGATCGAGCCATGCAAAGCCCCAACAATCATATTGTGAACGATATGTAACCCAAGTCCGGTATTGCCCTTGCCTCGGCTGGTTGTAAAAAATGGCTCAAAAACACGGTCTTGATCTTCTGAGCTAATGCCCCTGCCATCATCCGCTACCTTTAATATTATCTCTTTATCGTCGCGGTGTGCCGACAGGGTAATGGTTCCGGTCTCCCCGTCTTTATAGGCGTGCTCAATGGCATTCGTAATCAGGTTAGTAACAACCTGGCTTATAGTGCCTGGGTTCGACTTAAAGACCAAATGCTTGTCGCCTTCAACCACCACCCGATGCCCTGTTTCAACAAGTATCGGCTTCATGCTGGTAACAATATCCCGCAGATATTCCATCAATTCAATCTCAGCGAGTTGCTGGCTTGTCTGATCGGCTGAGATGCGCTTGAAGCTCTTGATCAATTCGGCTGCTTTTTGTGCGTTTTTCAACGTCAAGTGGCCCAAATCAGCACTAATTTTCAGAAAACGTTGCAGATCAGTCTTCGTAATCTTGTTTGCATCAACCTTATCTTGAATTTTGCCTACTTCGTCTTCGATCTGAGACGCGCCGCTAACCACCAAACCAATCGGTGTATTCACTTCATGCGCCACCCCCGCCACAACACCTCCAAGCGCCGCCAGTTTTTCGGACTGGATCAATTTGCCCTGCGTATCTTTCAGCTCCGCCATAGTGCGTTCTATTTTGACGTTACGGTCCGCCAGCTCTGATCGCTGGCTCTCGATTTTGGCGGTGCGCTCCTGGACTTGGTGTTCCAATTTGCGTTGGTTTGCTTTCATCACCGCGATGCGTGTGCGGTAGGAAGCATAAAGCAAAAGCACAATTGTCACGGCCATCAATACACGGAACCATAAAGTTTGATAAAAAGCCGGTAAAACCTCAATCAGCAATTCACTCGGTGTGCGACTGCTTCGGCCATTACTATCGAAAGTTCGCATCAAGAGCCGGTAGGATCCGGGCGCGAGGTTAGTGTAGGTAGCTGATCGCCGTGATGCATCCGTAGCAATCCAGTCGCGGTTAAAGCCCTCAAGTTTATGAGCATAGCTATAGGATTTGGTGGCAATGGGGGTCAGGCTGGCATATTCAACTGTAAAGTCCTGTGCCTCTGGCGATACTATAACTTGTGCCTGCAGCTCTGCCTCTCCTGGCGCATTGGAAAACACACCTTTCACTTCTTCGCCGCCTACCATAAGCCGGGTAACCTCAGGAGCCTTCACTTGGGTTGTTTGCTCAAACAAGGTCGGCAACACTAATGTTAACCGGCGGGTACTGGGAATAGCGATCCTACCATCCCGCAGCAAAACGCTACCTCCCTCAGGCACATCGGTCGGTGCGCCAGCATTTTCCTCAATCAAAACACTGGCCTTAGTCGCAGGATCAAAACCTAATAAACCGTCCTGGATCGTAAACCACAATCTTCCGCGGTCATCCTCTGCTACACTGGTTGCAGAAGCGGTATTAAATGCAGTCTGCTCAAAGGGAAAAATAAATTCAGGCTCTAATGCAAAAGGCTCATGCGTATAAGCAATCTGTTCGCCCGCAACCCACATCCGCCCTTTGCTGTCTTGCAAAACCTGCCGCGAGCTTTGCAGTCTGTCCTTTCCTGTTGTTACGCTAATGCTTGAAATTTTCGATAAAGCTTGTTGGGCAGGTAAATAACGGAAAACGCCAGCTCGTGAGCTCATCCACAGGGCTTTATCTGCACTCTCCTGCATGCCTTGAACCAGCCCAATGCCAAGCGTAGCGATATCAGGCACTAAAGCATTGAGCGATTGAAACTCATGCGTTGATGGATCCAGCCTAAAAAGTCCCCTAGCAAATTCTGACAGCCAGATAGTTCCTGTACTATCCTGGATAATAGCCACAACATTCCAGCCGTCTGTGCCCTTCACAAGCCGGGCTGAACCTGTCTGCAGGTCATATGTAAATAAGCCCCGCCCCACTGTTGGCAGCCATAACTTTCCGTCCGTGGCCTGCAATGCGTCCACAAGCCAAAAAGGACGGTTATCGCCTGGAACCAACTCTAAAATTTTGTCCAGTTCAAACGACGTACCCTTCCTATGAAACAAAGTGGGCTTGGTGCCCCGGCTCGCCATGAGAACCCGCCCATCCGCGAGCTCGGCAAGTATCCGAATATTCGAGTTTGAGGCAAACGGCCCTGGCGCGGACGGGAGGCTATCATAAATTTCGATATCTCCACTACGCAAGCTTGTCACATTGAGCCCCGCACCGAATGTCGGCACCCAAAGAAGGCCTTCATTATCCTGTGTAGGTGCAAAAGTATTATTCGAACTGATACTGGTTGGGTTATTGACCGAATAAGTCAAAAAGCGCATATTTTGGAGAGCACGATCAGCAATAGTGATGCCTGAATCACGGTAAGAAATCCACACATCACCGCGTTCATCTTCCGTTATTCCTGTGATAAAATCCGGTTTCAACGCACCGGAATCATTGCTGGCAAGATGATATTTTAGCTGTGAATCGTCCGATTCCAAAACTAATAAACCGATACCATCTGTCCCAATCCACAGGCCGCCATCAGCCATAAACCGCAAAACAGAGACATGCCCCAAAGCTTCGTTTGTCTCGATATTTTTCACGGAAGTAAGCGGTTCAAAATTCTCTTCTGCGGCATCATATCTATGAATGGTTCCCCCAAAACAACCGACCCAAAGATCACCGCGCAAATCCACATCAGCGGCAAGACAGTGGTTGCTTGATAAGCTGGTTGGATTATTTGCATCAGCTCGGTAACGTTTGATAGTTTTCATATCCGGCATTAGCCGCGCCATACCATCGCCAAACACCATAAAGGCAATACTGCTATCGCTTAATTCTCGTATCAGTAACGTCTGGCCCGCAAAATAAGTTGCTGTGTCCTGTGGGTCATTGCCAAATCTATGAAACGTATGTGTCGCGGGATCAAACATAGTCACACCGTTAGACTCAGTGCCGACCCAAATCCGATCATCACGGTCCACAAGCAGGCTGCGGATCCGGTTACCGCTGAGTGAATTCTCGTCCGCGGGGTCATGTACGAATTGTCTGAACCTGTATCCGTCATACCGGAAAAGGCCTGAATATGTAGCAACCCACACAAATCCTTTAGAATCGCGGGCGACAGCAGTCAGCAACTGCGAAGACAGGCCCTGTTCCGGCCCAAAACGATGGAAGCGCATGCCTGGTGTGATTGTATGATCTTTGCCTGCGATGATGTGATTATCAGCAACAAGCGCAGGACTGCCAAAACTCAAAGCGATCGTCAGCACCAAAAACAAGGTCCTCATGCTCATATATCGCCTCTTTGATTTCACCGTGCTATAGCTCATTCAGTCCTAAGGTATTGGTGACACACTGGAATGACCACAAAAAAAGAATACTGCGAGGAAATTACAGCCTTCTTAACGAGAGAGAAAATTATACGCGACCATAAGGTAGAGCGGATAAATTTCCTGTCGTCACGTGGTATTGCGGCACAAGTTGAATTGGCGAACGGGCAGTTTCTTTTTGTGAAGAAAACACACCCCTACCTTCAGAGAAATGGATCTTGGTTCGAAAGGTTGCAGGCAGCTCAATTGCTACCTGAGATCATATTTTCAACGGCCCCCAAGTTGCTAAAGTCAGGCAGTGAGTGGGCAGTATATGAATATCTGGTAAATTACACACCCTTTGCAACAAGCTTTGAGCCTTTGAAACATTCCAGCCTCGCAGCCTCTTTGGGTAACACTTTGGCGTCACTCCATTCCGAAAGCGCCGCCGGGTTGAAATATATTCTTTCTAAGACCGGCCCAGGGGCAAAGCCGCAAGCGAGCATTCGCCCGCAAACCGCCCTCACACCACAACAGTATGCAGAATTTCCAGGCTTGGACCGTGATCACTTTCTGAAAACCGCTTTTCGGTGCGCAGACGCACAAATTCAACTGGCAAAGTCTCTTGCCAATATCTGCATCGTTCATGGTGATTATTTGGGTACTAATATTATGATGGGCAGCCAACAGCTTGCGAACAAGGTTGCATTGATTGACTGGGACCGGGCTGGCATAGGTGACCCTTCCTGGGACATTGGGCACTTATTCGCAGCGACCGTGCGCCGGTGGGTTGAAACCCGCGAAATACAGGTTTCAAGTTTGTCGCAGTTTCTTATACAGGCACAAGAAGGCTGGAGTTCTTATGCCGCATGGATGACATCCTTTCTTCACGCCTACTGCCAAACAGCACATTCAGGCATTACCGATGTATTAAGCCCCGCAAAAATCGCAGGTTCCGCAGGCCAGGCATTATTTTCTCGCAGTAAAAATATTCTCTTTTTCCAAGGCCAGTATAGCCAGCGCAGCACACTATTGCTTGCGCTCGCTGAGCAGCTTTTGACACAGCCTGAAGCTGCCGTGAATGCCTTTTTGCCACGACTAAAAGGGCTGGTTTAATATGCTGTTTGAGGCGTTAATTGAGACAATTTGTAAACCATTGACCCAGTCTGGCGGCAGGCTTTTGCACGCCGAACATGGTGATATCGCAGCCGCAAAAGATACACAAAGAATTGCCCGCTTTGTTTACCTATATCATTATCTTGGTAACGCTTCCCCCAAAGACACCGGCGTTACCGCGCCTTCATCTATTCCTGAGAAAGTGGATGAAGAATTCACTTCACGCTACCGGGAAGTAATCAGGGACCCGTATTTCACCGACAGTGGATGGCACTTAATAAAGGATGCGCCGACAACCAAATTAGTTGAAAAAAACGGGATTTTTCTGGAAGTCCACGCCAACGAAATTCTGGCAAAGAAAACTCTGGCGTGCGGCGGCGAGCAGGTGGTACTCAAAATGCCAGTTTGGCGCGCCCATGCTTCACCTGGATATTTTTCAGCTTGCACTCTGCCGGGGCCTGTCCCAGTGACCGTTCCAATCGACCGGCTGTATATCAATGCAGGCACCAATACCGCCCCCGATATTTGGTCTGCCATGCTCAATTGGGCCGCCCTGAGGAAAATTCCCGGAACCATAAAGGCAGCCAATAACCCAGGTAGCTTTGATCGCCCAGATACAATCGTTGCCTATTTCCCGCGGGCAGCCTTCCAAGACAATCGCAGTGAACTTCTCCCGGTAATCCAAACATTTAGTGACGGCATTCGTTACCAGTCTCCAATGTTTACAGAAAAGATCGCGCCTGGCATTAGTTGGGCTGAAGACCCAATCTCAGATGGTCTAGGAGCCATGAGTTTTGGCATGCATCGCTGCATGATCGTTGCTTCCGCACTCGCTGAAGCACAAGAACATCATTTTAGCGAAGGTCTGGCTGAATTGGTAATACGACGCTGGTTAGCTTGCGGCCTTAGTTGTACCGAACCACACCTCTCACCTAAAAAATAAAAAGAAACCTAATGGCGCCAGTCTATGGCCTCAAAGAAGCGGCACATTCGCTCATAATGACTGGAAAGAGTAGAGAGTTCTTCCTCCACATCCCGCCAATGCTCGTTGCGTGCAAAAGCCTCAATGCGGTTCGCAGCAGCAGCCAACTTCACACCGCCAATGACACCGCAACTACCCGAAATATTGTGAGCCGAGCGTCTGGCCTCCTCAGAGTTCCGGTGGCTGGTTGCTGCTTCCAACCGCTGCAGAAAGGTCGGCACATCACGCATGAAAATATCCACAAGCACTTTTACCTTGCCATTCAGATCACCATATACTTCGAGCACTGTCGCCAGATTGATACCTGCCTTTTCGGCCTCTTCCACCATCGAAACCTTGCCAACTTTCGCCTGCAGCGCAGTAACATCGTCAGTGATTAACGCCTCATGAGGTGCCACTTCGATGCGGGTACAAACATCCGGCAACCACTTATCGAGTGTTTGTGCGAGTGTTGCGATATCTGTCGGCTTGCTTACATAGTCGTCCATACCGACTTCCAGACTGGCTTTAATGTCCTCCGGCAAGTAACTTGCTGATAGCGCCACAACAGCCAAGCGGTCACTTGTTCCCTGCTCAAATTCTCGCAAGCGACGAACGACTTCATAGCCCTCCATGTCTGGCATAAAGCAATCCATAAAGACCAAATGGTAGTTCCCAGCCCCCAAAGCCAGCGCTTCGAGTGCCTCGCCTCCATTTTCAACAGTACGAACGGTAACCGAAAGGTGCTCCAGCATGCGCCGAACTACAATCTGGTTGGTAAGCGAATCGTCTGCAACCAACACACGCGCGTCGGGAAACCGTATTCGGGTAGCAACCGATGCGTCCATCATGGGAGCTTGTTCTTCAAAAGCCGATGCGGCAGGTGTTTCAAGCAAGCTTTCCCCAACCAGATTGGCGACAGCCGCGGTAAGCGCCTCCGCCCTGATCACTTTCATAAGGATTTGCTCAATGCCATAGCCACGCAACCGCGAAATCAAGGATCCGCTTGAGCGGCGCACCATTACACCAATCGGCACGTTCTTTAACGCATTTTCTTCCCGAATTTGCCGTAGCCAATGAATACAGTGCTGATGCTGAACCGTTTCATCAATTAACACGGCACTGTAACGTTCGCCTTGATGATAAGCTTCCATCAGTTTATCGCGGGCATCAGACGCATGATCCGGCACAACAACTTTAGCTCCGGCATTTACCAGCACACTGGTAACCACTTTGGTTCCAGCGCTGTTATCACCAAGCAGCAGTATCTTGGCACCACTCAATTGCCCTGTTGGCTGTTTGCTTTCGCCGTATTCCTCCACCTGAACATGAAAACGGAAAACGGAACCTTCCCCTGGTTTGCTTTCCAGCGAAATATCGCCGCACATCAAATCCACCAATTGCTTGCTGATAGCAAGGCCTAGACCCGTGCCCCCATATTTTCGGCTGGTATTCAGACTTGCCTGTTCAAAGGGTGTAAATAACCGCGCACTTTCTTCGGCGCTGATACCCACACCTGTGTCTTCAACTTCAAAGTTTAAGGTGGATGGGCCAAAGTCCGATCTGGTAAAAAAAGCACGAACAGTAACGTGGCCCTGATGCGTAAATTTAATCGCGTTCCCAACCAGGTTTGTTAGAACCTGCTGCAAGCGTACGGGATCACACTTCAAAACAGCAGGCACGTCCGGGTCTATGGCCGCGACAAGTTCAATATCTTTCAGCCATGCCCGTGAGGCTAGCTGATCAAGCGCGCCGTATACCAGGTCAGACGGATTTGTCTCTTCAAGCGCGATATCCAGCTTACCTGCATCAATTTTTGAAAAATCGAGGATATCGTCAATGATTGAGAGTAAATACCCGGCACTATCATGACAAATTTTAATCAACGCCTGCTGATCAGCGTTTGGTTTTGTGTTGGTGAGCAGCTCAAGCGTGCCCAAAATGCCGTGCATCGGCGTTCTGACTTCGTGGCTCACCGACGCAAGAAAAAGCGACCGCGCGGCTGCTTTTTCTTCAACCAGGTGCCGCTCTCTTTCACTATGCTCCAGATCCAGCATATCCGCATAATTTCGTAGTGCACCAATAACACTGGTAATCAGTCGTTCCTGCGTGAGGTCGGCTTTCGAGCGATAATCATTGATATCATATCGGAGAACAACTTCCGCTTCTGGAGCATGCCCTGGCTGACCTGTCCGCAAAATAATTCGGACATGTTTGTTGTTCATTTCTTTGCGAATTTTATCAACAAGCTGCAAACCAGAGGTGTCATCCTCCATAACAACATCAAGCAAGATAACTGCGATATCGTCGTGTTTCTCTAAAAGCTCTAAGGCCTCAGTCGCTGAATAGGCGCTAATCAGAGACAAGCCCAAGCCTCTAAATTCCAGGCTATGAAGATTAAGCTTTGTAAGCGTATGAACCTCTGGTTCATCGTCGACAATAAGGATTTTCCATGCTCTATGATTATCTTCAACGTTCGGAATACTAACGTCTTCATCGCCGTCGGTATCCTCGTCGCTAAATAAAAAATCTTCCTGCATAAAGTACGAAATCCACTAATAACCATCAAACTTCGCTCTAACACTAGTTACGAAATGGTAACAAAGAAAGAGCGAGTTTAATATTTCGCATATATTCATCAACATCCAGTAAACGAACTTGCACAATCAAAGAATGTATTTCGAATATATAGACCTGTATTTTTCATACCCAGCGCCCCAAATTGGTTATTTAGCTTAAACGAATTAGATAAGCTAAAACTACGGATGACTTCGTTAGGGGATAGGAATGATTTGGGCCAAGCGTTTGAGTGCCGCTGTTTTGCTTTTTTTCACCATTGCCGTGATCAGTGTATATTTTGCCGTTCGCTTAAGCCTGCCAAAGCTATCCGGTACTATTGATACAAACGACGCAGTAAGTTCAGCAGTTTCGCTCGCACGTGACAAGCTCGGCACCGCCGTAATAAAGGCTAAAAATCACCTAGATGCCGCCTATGCGCTTGGCTTTGCCCACGGTCAGGATCGGTTTTTCCAACTCGATCTGCAACGCCGATTTTCAGCCGGTGAACTCAGCGCGCTTTTTGGCCCGGTTGCGCTTGAACATGACAAAAACTACCGCCTTCACCAAATGCGCAAACGGGCGAAGCTTGCTTTTGAAGCGGCCCCGGCAGAAGATAAGGCTATCCTCAAAACCTATGTGAACGGTGTAAATGCCGGAATTTCATCACTGGATGCACGCCCCCCTGAATATCTTCTCCTTGGGCAACGCCCAAAGCCATGGGTGGCAGAAGATAGCCTTCTTGTCTCGGCCTTTATGTTTGCACAAATGACAAGTGCAACGGTTAAACGTGACTTTGCTCGCGAGCTAATTTTAAGAAGTGGCGGCGAAAGGCTTTTAAACTTCATCCAACCCAAAGGAACAATTTGGGACACCGCCATTGATGGCAGTCGTTATGAAACTCCCGCTGTCCCAGATCCAACTGTATGGAGCATGAAAGCCAGCACACAGACCGCAGGCCTTCAAGCCACACCTCCTGGCCCAGTGAAGGGTTCCAATAGCTGGGCGGTTTCCGGTGCGCTCACTGCACACGGCGGTGCTTTGATTGCTAATGACCCACATCTCGCCTTCAGCTTACCGCATATATGGTATCGCACTCAGTTGAACTATGAACTGGATACCGGAGAAAAGATTCAAGTAACCGGCGTTTCACTACCTGGGCTTCCTTCAGTAGCGATCGGATCCAACGGGCATGTCGCATGGGGGCTCACCAACTCCTCGGGCGACTGGGCAGATTTAGTAGCCATTGATATTAAAGGCGATGACTATGCCACGCCGCAAGGCTGGCAGCCGATGCAAGTCGAAACCGAAAGTATCGAAATTGCAGGCCTGCCCGCTGTTCAACTGGATGTTAAAAACACTAAATGGGGTCCATGGTATCAATTGAACGGCGAAAACTTTGCGTGGCGCTGGCTGGCTCATGATCTGCATTCACTGAACCCCTCAAACTTTCGAAACCTAGACCAGGCAAGAACCGCTATCGATGTACTTAGGCTTGCTAAAGTCACAGGCCTCAGTCCTTTCAACATGCTTGCCGCTGACAGTAAGGGCAATATGGGATGGACGATTGTTGGCCATCTACCCAAGCGAGGCTCTGTGCCTACGGAGCGGGTCGTTTCCTGGCGAGATGCCGACAACAGTTGGCAAGGATGGCTGCCTCCAAGCGAATATCCAGAGGTTACATCTAAGGATAGGTCGCGCCTATGGACAGCCAACAACAGGATTATTGGCGGGACTGATCTCTCTAAGATCGGGCACGGCCAATATGAATTGGGCACACGAGGCTGGCTGATTGAACAGGACCTTGCAAATACCGCGCGTTTCGACGAAGCCGGCATGCACAGGATGATGGCGAACAATAAAGCTGTGCTCCTTGAAAGCTGGCAACAGTACCTCGTTGCTTTTTTGTCTTCCAGGAAAAACCTAAGCTCCATCGAAGCGAAAAGCCTGGACCTATTGCAAAGCTGGAGCGCTACGGCAAGTAAAGACGACACTGGCTATACCATCATCAGGCGTTTCCGTGATGAATTTCGTATACAGATTAATGGTGCCATAACCGCACACTTGAAAAAACAAGGCCTACTGACACCCGACTTTGACACCTCTGCCCTGTGGTTATTATCCCGTCAAAGCGAAGGCGCTCTATTGCGTCTCCGGGACGAAAAACCCCGCCACTGGCTGCCAAACGGCGTTTCATCCTGGCAGGATTGGACGCAGGACATGTTAAACAGTGTGTTGGATCAACTAGCAAAAAAACACGGTGGGCTTGAGAAAGCGCGCTGGGGCGCGGAAAACCGCCTCAATATGGGCCACCCGATCGCTCGGTCCCTTCCTGGTTTTATGGCAGACTTTATCAATATGCCAGCCGATGAACTGGCAGGCGATAGCAACATGCCCCTTGCCCAGCACCCGCAAGCTGGTCAATCAATGCGTTTTTCCGTTGCACCGGGCCGCGAAGGGAACGGTTTCCTTGTTCTTCCTGCTGGCCAAAGCGGCCACCCTTTGTCACCATATTATACATCTGGGCACCAGGATTGGCTCAGCTTTAACCAAACCCCGCTTTTACCAGGCAAGCCAGAACAAACGCTAACTTTACTCCCTTAGCTTATTCAGTGGCCTGGCGGTGCCACCCACAAGGGTAAACGGCGAGAATAACCAACAGTGCCTGTACGCAGGCCCCACCATGCCGCCGACCTTGACGCAGCGTTGCACAAAATCAGGCGGTAAAAATATGGGGCTTAGGGCTTGAAGGGGAAAGCCCTTAACCTGGCTGCAATCATGAGGCGGTATAATAGGGGGTTGTTAGCATAACCATTAAGCCGTGGATGCTTAAATGCTTAGCCTGCAAGCGCTTACAAACCGTCAGTTGATATTTTGCGTAAATTTCCAGGAGATCAGACTTCCCGATACCAGCCCAAATGTTCGTACAGGCCACTCCACATCAGCCCAAACGTTCCTGCGAACAGCAATTCTTCGAGCGGCACGCCCGCCATCATCAAACCGCTGATATCCCCCATGTTCCAATAGAGCGTGACCAAATTAGGATGCGCCCAACTCATTGTCGCAAAAAACAAGAAATAAAAGCTCGCAAAAATGAACGCGCCGCGCATCATTTTCGCAGCAAGGTCGGGGCGGCATAGCGCCGTCGCCACACCACCTGCCCCCAAGGCGATGGAGGCGCTGTAAATCGGGTTTAGCGGCGTATAAACAAACAGGGGCAAGAAAACCAAAACCGGCGATGCCAGCGCCAGTTGATGAAAACGGTGACGATGATGTGTTCTGGCACAGCCAGGCATATGCTCCAGTGCTACGGGCCGCCAAAGATCGTAGAGCGAGCTAGCTAGTCCTCCGACGGAAAAGGAAAAAATTAGGCTCTCCAAGTCAAACCCTGTGCGGGCAGCCAGGTCAAACAAGGTGGGCGGAAACCAATATTCCGGGTAGAACAGCGGCTCGGTCAACCCCAGCGGCATAGTGCCAGCACTCACGATAAGCATCTTCCGCTTTGCATCTCGGGTTACCATAAAAACCAGCCCCCAGATCGCAAGCAAAAACAGACTCCAATTGAGATAAGTATATTGCATCTCTGCCTCTCAGATCAGCCTAGCCTGTACACTTACCCTGGCACCTTATGCATTATAAAGGTGTCAATCTTTTCCCGGCAGGTGTCTGTGGCCCACAACCAGGGATGATGTCTCACACTGGTCAATTCATCAAGGTGCCAGTTCTGAAAACCGCGCGCCAGTTCCCTTACTTCGGCAATCGGTGCCGTATCGTCATCCTCCGAATGGAGGCACAAAACCGGCATATCCGGCGGTAATTTTCTGGCTTCCTGCTTCAGATTAAGCCGATACAGCACATTCCAAAGCGACGTGACAGACGACATAGCATTGTGTTTAACAAGGTCTTCGGCCACCTCGCGGGGGTAATTGGTCAAGATCAAGGGCAGCAGCCAGCCGGTAACACGTCGGGTAATGATGCACGTCAGTCCGGCAACCAGCATGTTTGTAAACAACCATCCGCTAGGGGTGCGGCGAAGCCACGCTGTCGCTCGGTCCTGGGTGCTGTAATATGGCAGGCTTACAAGCACAAGTGCCTTGACCTTCCCCGGATAGCGAGCAGCATAGATAAGGGCCAAGGCTGCACCCAGCGAATGCCCCACTACCGTCATTGGTTCAAAAGGCTTCAAGGCAGCATGCAGGGCTGCCAAATGCCTCTCTACCGTATACCGGAACCATGGTTGTGGCGAGTTTCCGAACCCCAATAGATCAACAAATACCGCTGGTCTGTTGAGCGGTTCGCCAGTCAACTTACATGTCCAGTAACGGGACGTACCGCCAAGTCCGTGCAGAAAGACCAATGGCGCGCCAGAGCTGCCATGCACTGTTATATTCAGCGCAGGTGGTTCTGTCTTTCCTTTGTTTTGTTGTGCCATGCCTTCCGGTATCCAATTTTTATGGCACCACGTTGAAATAGCGCCAGTAACCGCAACATGTTTTCCTGCCAGCCAGGCGCAGTTATTGATCCAATATTGCACGGTTTTCATCAAAACCGTTACCAACAAACCGCGCATTATGTCAGCCAACCGCCCCAACAGAACTTCGAAAATCTAGCCAGGTCCATTCATAATGCGGGTCCGTCGCACCGTATCATTGTTACAACAAATTTAGCCACTCTGATGCGTATCATATACGGCCTCGGAGAAACCTTGACCCGGATCAATGACCGTAGGAATGTAAAATCTCCTGCGCTCCTGTTACGTGAAAATTCTACTTTTAAGTATGATGGATTCAGCCGGTCACTGCAACACTTTGTCCAACTTATGAGCTGGCGTTTCAAATCCCAAGGTTTTTCTTGGGCGACTATTTAGTTTCCCTGCAACCTTATTGAGCTCGGCCTGAGAATACCCTGACAAGCAACTTCCTTTAGGGAAATACTGCCGGAGCAACCCATTGGTATTCTCGTTTGTTCCTCGCTGCCACGGACTACTAGGGTCGCAAAAATATACATCCATGTTCGTTGCCACCGAGAACTTTTGGTGGGCGGCCAGTTCTGTCCCGCGGTCCCATGTAAGGCTTTGCCTCAAAAGATCAGGAAGTTTTGCCATTTGTCTGGACAGTGCCGATACAACGCACTCAGTCTTTTTTCCCTCTACTTTCACCAGAATTGTGAAACGCGATTGCCGTTCCACTACCGTTGCGATGTAGCTATTCTTTGAGCCGCAAATAAGATCACCTTCCCAATGCCCAGGCACGACGCGATCTTCGATTGATGCCGGCCTCTCGCGAATTGAACTCCCGGCCACAATTTGTTGCCCAGTCGCCGGTTTATGCTTTTTGGCATGCCTGAATTTGCGTTTGGTTCTCAGGTGATTACGCATCTCTTTACGGAACAAACCGCGGGTTTGGATAAACAGGCTTTTGTAAATCGTTTCATGAGACACACGCAGACTTTCATCCTCAGGATATGCCAGTTTTAGCCAACCTGAGATCTGTTCAGGGGACCAATTCTCCCTGAGTTTAGCGGTTATCAGCCCTTTTAGTCTGATATTTTTAGCAAGAAGACATAGCTTTGGTCGTCTGGCACGCTTCCATGCGGTTTTGTCTGCAACCGCCGCTCGGTACCGTATAGCACCCCCATTCCTGTTGATCTCTCGGCTTACAGTCGACGCGCTACGATCCAGAAAGCCAGCGATAGACCGTACACTGCGTCCTGTCGCCAGCCCTCTGGAAATTTCTTCTCGCTCTTCCAGGGACAGCGATTTAGGCGAACGTCTGCGCTGACGCGGTTGAATGCCACCGTGGTATTGCAGGTAGGAGTATACTGTTGCTGGCGGCTTCTCAATCGCTCGTGCAATTGTAATCATGGGAACGCCATTTTCCCATTCATGCCAAATGACAGCTTTCTTCCGATCGTCCATAAGGGCTGATTTCTGCATACACCGTAATCCTTTAAATAATCAGATATACATGGTGTGTTGCAGTGACCGGCTGAATTCATCATCGCTAATTATTGGGCAGGTCACCATTCCTTCGAAACAGCGTTTCGACTGGCCGAAAGGGAGGCTCATTAAACCCAGCCTATTTTGTTCATGGCTTCCCCAAAATGAACCTAACAGCAAAACCTATGAAAACCGCTCTTCCTATGGTGTACGCCCGCTAAAATGGGGTAATCCATTCAGCCCACCCACTGACTGGTGTACTGCCTGCTAAAGCACTTGAACCTGTCCCATAGGCGCTGACAGCGAACCATCACGAATGGTCTCTTCCTTCAATAATGGGGCGTCTGCATTGGCGGCTATTGTATTGACTGCCATTGCAACAAACAAAAAACGAACAAAACCGTTTTAGGTATATATTTTAGCGATAGTCCTGCACAATTTCTCGAGGCAGCAACTAATGGAACCCGCTGTTATTAGCTAGCACGTTTGATCTCTCCTAGCCCCTGAGGGTAATTTTTGGTTTGAATAAACTGCTCTACTGACAAGCAACTCTCTCGGCTGCCGTGCCAGATGAATTGTGGGTATTACCAGAGAAAATCTGATAAATTTATCAACTTTCAAACCCTAAAGCCGCGTCTGCAGAAGTATCTAAGCCAGCTCGAATTATACAATGCGGGCTATCTGAGCATGATCCAAACACCGAGCTTCCTCAATCCCTCTTAGCGTTAATTCAAGGCTCGCTGCCTCAAAAAGATACTCCGCTTCGCCGTTATAACCCGCCGTACAGTAGCGACGAAAGCTGGCAATTAGGGTATCCTGAGAAACCAAACCAAGGTCCGCCAGTCGAGACTCTGCGAACAAACTTTCAACAAAAGCCTGGCTTTGCTGTTTCAAGGCATGATGCATAACAGGTAGAAAGCTTTCTGGGTTTTCAGGGTAGGAAACACGACGGGGCAACTTGTGCGTTTCAAGATATCGACGTTGCAATACCCGGCCTAGTCGCCACTCCGCTGGCAGCCGCCGGCAAAACTCCACCAGGTCTGCGCAGGCGAAAGGATAATAGGGCCAAACACCAGAACGCAGATAAACCGTCGAGCAAGCCACCGCTGCTTCATACGTTGTTCTATCAGCAATGCCTGAAGGGGCCGGATCGAGCTTGCCCCTGATACTCCGGGAGGCCTCAAGAGCATCAGCCGTAATAAAACTGGGCACTTCTCGGCGAACTTCATCTTCGTCTTCAGGCGCATATAGTGCTTCATCATCTTCCCCGTCCTGTGCCTGAGCTATCTCATCGCCGCCAATCCCACGAAGAATCGCCTCGTGCCCATCCGCCTTCGCACGGGACAATAGGGCTGTAAAAGCCTCATGATAATATTCGCTCCAAGGTACTGCGGCATCACCAGGTGCACGCCCTCCATCGCAGAAAGGGGCGAAAGCCAAGGCGGATACGGGCGTATCAGTTGCCCCACACTGGAGAATGACATCTGTTCTTCTAAGGGCTTGCTCGTCCCCCAAAGTATCCGGAACAATCAAGCCATAGGTGTGGATTGGCCGCTCGTTCAACTTGGCCGCAGCTACAGCAACGGAGCCGCTATCCAAACCACCGCTCAGTTCACAAGCAATAGGTTCATTCGCATACCAGCGACCAATTGTGGCACGCAACACTTCATCAAAATGGCCAAGCACATCAGCGTTCGGTGATAGCTTCCGCGCCAAAGAGTGGGGTTTGGCGGAAGGATATTCTATGTCCAGCTTCCCGCTCAGAGTATCCCACCTCGCGCAGGCACGCTCGGTTAACTGTTTCATGTCAGGAAACAACGTTTTCCGCGATATCGGTGTTCCCATAAACCTGAGAACATATGCCGCCCTTGAAAAATCAACTGACTGTTTCAGGAAAGGATAAAGACATGCAGCATCCCAGTGGAAACGTAAGAACTTGCCGTCAGGCACCAGAAAAATAGCAGCCGCCGAGCAACCGCCATACCGCATGATCACTGGCTCTCCGGGTATATCCGACACCAAAAGAACAACATAATCCAAAGGCCACTGAAGAAGCTCCGCCACCTTTTCTTTCATGTCATCAGCGTGGATGTGGATATCCAGCGGCGTGTTTGACCCTGCACCACGCACCTTTTCCCGAACAACAAACGCCTTCTGATGTCCTGCGGCCACACAAAATGTCTCCAGCGCAGAATGTATATAGGGTTTGATAGAACTACGCTCGGAGTGCCAGCCCTGCGTATCGGAATGCCAAGTCCCCGTTAAATCATCAGCATGAATATGGCCTGTAAGCACGATACCCCCTTTTTCAACCTGCACCGAATAGTCTTTAAATCACCTAAAAGAAGCCAAAAAGGAACAGGCCTATATGGCCTGCTCCGGTCTTTATATTTATATTAGCCGCCGTCTTTCTTTTTCGCAGAATCACGGCCACCAGGTGCTTTTCTACTGCTCCGCTTGCCGCCAGAATCTCCCTTCCCTGACAGTTTTCTGACTGCATCTTCATCTTCCCCGAATTGCTGAATGATAGTATCAGGGCCATCCGTGGGCACGAATAGATGATCAGATTTTGGTAAAGACATATCTGGGTGTTGGTTCATGTTTGATCTCCTTTATATTAAATTAGGTACTCGAACAGAGGTCTGTCCCAACAGAACGGACCTGAAAACCCTGAATTACGCGTCCTGAAGGGCTGGCGAAGTTAAGGGTTCACCCCACCGGCTCACCCCCTTCCTCTCAAGATGTTCTAGCGGGCAAGCCTCCGATAACATTCGGGTTTTTGCCCACACGTTGCACCCGCAGGCTGAACAGGTTTTTTGCTTCTCTGCACCAGCGACCAGCTTGTATGCTGCATTATCCGGTGGGTCCGATAATTCAGGGCAAGCCAAACAAGCACTACGCCTGCTTTCAAGTTGTTCCCGGCGCGCAACTGAAAACCCTGTTTTCCCCCAACGCATAAAAGCAACCGTCGCCTTGCGCACCAGTTCCCCGTTCGAAAACGGTTGACGTTTAGCTGAGGCCCCCTTGGGTGGGCGGGCCAGTAAAAACTCAAGGGCTGCAGCATTGCGCCGGGCACTCAGCAAGCGATTGGCATATGCCTCGTCAGAAGTGGCTGCATGCAGCACTTCCGACGAAACAGGCTTATCCCGCCCGAGCAGTTCAGCAAACTTGGCACATTGAGTTGCGACCATATCCTGCCCCTTCTTATCGGAGCGCGCGTTGCTATCTTGCGTCATATCAGTTCCCCTTATTTTTGGCCTATGGCATTATCGACGCTAGACTTCAAAATAGGCTGTGCGCCCCACAGAACTAAGCGTCGACCCATCAGCAGCAAGAATGTCATGAACATTCATCTCATAGTCACCCGTCGGTGGATCAGGGAAAATAACTGTGAGAATAACCTTACTGGGGTCTTCTTGATCCCGAAGCGCTGAGGTAATTTCAACGGCTGGCAAGATAGTAAAATTGGTTACATCTTCCGCGGAATCACCAACTGCTTCATTGAAAGAAGCCAGAATACTGGAGCTTCCTTCTACTATTTCTGCCTTTGCACTGCTGAGTTCCAAACGACCTGGCTGCGGAATACCTGTACAAGCAGGCAAAGGCCTACCAATGATAGCCGCTTCCAGAGCTTTAAGGCGACACTCTATGCCCGGATCACGGCACAGATCATGTGGATCACCAGGGCGTAGCCGTTTGGGAATATGATGGAAAAACTTCTTAACTTGGGCTAAGCCCCCATTGGCAGCCTCGCCCCAATTGGGGTCCAGTAAAGTTCGCATCACATAACCGATGCCGAAGTTATCGGCCACCGCCTGACACGGGAATTCTCCCTCTTCCTCGCCGCTTGTGTAATACATGGCTACGCCGTGCGCGATGATCACCGCCAAGCCCTGCCAATACATTTCTTTGGTACGCAAAATGCGGCCGCTGACATAGATTGTTCGCTGCCCAAACTGTTCAAAAGCATACATGTTTGGCGTTTCATCCGCCCATTCAAGATAGATATTCAGATCTGGGTAGAAGGCTTCAAACTGCGATTTCAACCAATTGAAGTCAGCCCGGTTGATATCCATTGAAACAGGATAATGTGGTGCATCGGCAATAGAACACGCGCGCGCCTCGCTTAAATAGGGGGCTGCATCCAAAGGAACACCGCGCTGGTTTTCAGAGGAATAAACAGTGAACTGACGATCCTGAATTGGCCGTGGTTCTTCGCTTTTCAACCGAGCAGAAAATAAATCCGCCTCAACACCGTCTGCGGCAACATAAGCTTCTGAGCCCAGCATAGCCACCTCAGTTCTATCCGTTGCCAAAACCTTGCTATCTGTTTCAGTATCGCCCGCATATGTCACTTGCAGCCAGAAGTCGCCTACAATGACACCATTGGCACTGAATAAATTGCCATTCACTGGCACATTCACGTCTTTCGGTGCCTCTCCAAGACCAAGATGGTGAATACCACCAACATATTCGCCCAGATGCGCCCCAGTAATCTTTACTGGCTCGCCTTGGTCATTAACGATATAATCATTTGGGTTCAGATACTTGGCTTCTTTTAGCTTTCCTCCGGGCAACAGGAACAATTGATCGAGAGTTACAGTAACTTCTCCATCAGTTCCATATTGGATCACCTTCATTGTTTGAGCTTCAGACGTTGGCGAAGTCCCGTCGCTATATGAAACCTTTCTTGGCTTCCATTCCACTTTCAAGTCACCAGAACCCTCTTTCTGGACCCAAGCAGCGAGAACCTTGTCATTTTCTTCAATTTCCTGAATGAAACGTACTTCTTCTTCCGGGACCTTAACTTTGGTGTTCCAAGCGAAACAAGAGCAGCAACAATAACAGGATGACCATTTCCAGTTGCGGTCATTATCCCGCAGATCCTGACATGCATCCTCGCTGATATTACGCTGTTGGCCCGTTGCCTGATTGTAACAGGAGTATGTTTTGATAGGTACTGTAGAGCCCTTCGGGTTGCAGTCGGGAATTGGTTTGCCTTGCCAATCAATGCATTTACACCACGAAGTTTCCTCGCTGGTATCAGCTAGCCGGGTACAGTGGGTTTCTGAGCACATGCGACTGCTAGGCGGCACATATGGTTCGCAAGCGTAAGACATAAAGGTTCCTTCCCTAGATTTGGGTCACATAAGTATGCGACCTAAGTGTTCGAAAAAACGGATGAGTGATAACTCAGGAACAAATAAATATTCTGGAAAGCTGCCGCATTCAGGCAACCATCCGAACCAATCAGGTATTCTGCCTCGGGATAGGTTTTGAGCTTCTCAAGGTTGACGGTAAGCTGCCATTGTCCAAAGAATTTATCTTCCGGCAAACCACCCATATCAACACTGGATACCCGGTCATTCAACACAACGGATTTTGCTGCCTCTGACACAACCGTCAGGGTGATATAGTCTGCATCCTTGGATAGCGTGATGTTACGAGGCACCACCAACTGCAAGTCAGTTGCCATTAGCGTCCGGCCACTGAGATTAGCCGGGAAATCGCCTGCGACAATTGGGAAAGACAATGTTTGGGTCTTGCTCCCTGCATCACAGGCCATGAAGGTTTCCCAATCGCCGGCAAAGGTATTTGCGAGATCAAGATACAAGCCGCTCGCGAAGGCTTCCTTGCGCATCAGCTTTTTCACTTCTTCGGTAAAGGTTTTGCTTCCCTTAAGCGCGCTATAATAAACCACCATGGTAACGTCAGCGATGGTGCCCACATCAAATGCATTGGATTGCTTAGACACATCCAGACGCCAGCTAGACACAGCCCCTGTACCCTCAAAAGGCAGATACCGTTCATCATAAAGATTGACGTATTCATCAAAGGTTCCGCCGGGATTACCATCATTCGACAACGCTATTTGCTGTCGGGATTGCCAGTTCTGGCGAATACTGAGCGGCGCATCACCATCGGGCTTGAGCAGATATTCCACAGCAGCTTTATCCGCGGATAGAACAAGATCATTCCTAACCTGTATCAACTCGACATTGCCGTCAGGGATAATATTCCCTTCCGTGTCGAGAAGCCGCAACTCAAGCGCTCTGACCTGACGGCAATAGTGGCCCGGAAAGTCAAGGTCAAACAAGGCTTCGCCCAACTCGATTGTGCAAATTCCGTCAGTTTGCAAGCGATAGAGCTCAAGCGGAGATAACTGAGAAAGAGCAATGGTCTTTTTAATTTCGAGGCGACGGATATTGTTGTTCAGATAAGCATTTTCCATCTGATTGACGACGCTCTCAAGCCCGTGGCCCGCAAGCAAGCCGTGATGGAGGCTGTCCCAATAGTCAAAGGTGACAAAATTATCGTCGCGGTTCAGTTCATACTGGTAGGTGCTTTGAGCCGCGAGGGTGGCCTCTAGTGCAACTTTATAGGCCTGATAATAGAGGCTGGACACACGGTTTGCCATCCAACTGTATAGCTCCTGGGTGTCAAACTTGGACTTAAGGAAATCCTGAATTTCTTTGGTTTGTGCGATAGAGGTTTTGTGAATCTCCAGCTCTCGCTCGGCCATCTGCAACGCAACCTTTGCTCCGTCGATATCAAACTCAACAGCCTTAAGTTCGACTTTCGCCTTGTCGACCTGGAATTGCCAATCCTGGCTACGCCGTTGATAGCCCGCGACTGTGCCACTAATTTTGGCGGAAAGCTCGGCAGCATGCCCCAGCAGTGTAAACACGGCTGCGGTTTTGGACAGATTGGCCCCAACCTGAGTACCACCCCATTTCATGGCAAAAGGTGACCCGGCATCAATCACCAAATGCGCAAGCGCACTGGCCGTGTCAAACACACCCGCAGTCGCGCTGAAGGCCGTACCAAGAATAGCGCTCACAAGTTCAGCGATTTCACCGGGGAGCCAACCATCATTCAACAAACCTTGGTAAAAATCATGATCTACCTGAATGGTTTTTTTGCTTAGCTTCATACGATCAAGCGCAGCCTGAGCACTTTCGATCTGCTGTTCTCTGACACGGGTGGTTTGGTTCAAGATGACCAGCTCGTGAGTGTTTTGCAGTCTCGACAATGCTTCCATATCACGGGAGGTAAGCGCGGTCTGCAAACTATCCCCAAGGATCTGAACGGTCGAAATCAAAGACCGAGCATGATTAACCATCGTCGTGAATTTATAAGGTGGAATAGAAGGCAACTGCTGTTTCACCACCGAAGCACTTGACTGGCCTGATGCCGCGGCACGAACCAAGGCTAATGGATCAATAGGCGGCGCGAACAACGGCAGAACCAGCGGTTTACCTTCCAAGTCCAAACAGTGCCTGATTTTATAAAGTCTGTCTTCTATCTTGTCCCAGTATGAAAGAAGCTGTGAATTTTCGGGTACGCAAAAATAAGGATCAACCTGCGTAAAGGGCTTACCATCAAGCTCAGGGGCTATTATATCCCCAGGGGGCAAGAAGTTTTCCAGATAGATCAGAAACTCCGGAATTCCACCGGGGCGGTCCTTATACTTATTCAGTATTTCCTGAAAGCTTGCTGGCGGCTGGGAGGGACATGCCCCCACATCAATCGGGCGCTCACCTAACAAATTGTAGGCATAATCATAGAGCATCAAGGCCGCTGTTAACCCCTCCCAGGTATATTGAGTGAACATAGAGTCCCCCCAATCCAGCAAGGTGTCGATATATCCCATCAATGTGGCCTTCTCAAAGGCCCCGATGCGCAATCGTGCAATGGCATATGGATCAAACGGCTCATTATTATAGACCCGTATCTGAGCTTTATTGGTTAGTATTTCTCCAAGGTCTTGCAGCTTATAATTACGAAACGGCTTGAACTGCCAATACATCGCGCTCGGGCAACTTAGCTGGTGGTTCAATAGGATATTACGCACCTCACGGATCATAAGATCCTTAAGTGAACTGGGATCAATAGAAGGCCACAGGAACCCTAGATATGTATCTTGATCAAATTCCGGCGACACCTCATCCGTATTGGTAATGATTTTTTCTTCTTTAAGAGAAGCATATGCTTCTTTTGCCTGATCCTTGTTAATATCAGGGGTCATGAAAGAAATGTATGACAGCGGCGCTTCGTGCAGCGTTGGATTAAAGATATACTGATACCAGGCCAAGGCTTCTGCAAACCGTCTCTCGGCAAGTAATGTTGTTGCCAAAAGCTGTGGTGCAAAGAAAAACAGCTCCCAATAATAGAGCCCGTAAGGCCCATCAAAGTCGACCTGAGCCCCATCAAACAGGGGAGGTTCGTTTACACGTCGAGTAGGTATATAGCGGGAAAATGGCAACTCTGGCACAATAGGGGCCTGCTGCGTATCAAGCGCCAATAGGCTGTTAACGCCACCAGAAAACAAACGGGCACTTAACCTTGGTGCAGACCCTGTTGTCAGCCGGATAAAGTCAAAGTCAACGTCATGGATGTTGCGCTGCCAAACAGCAGCATAATACTCAAGCAGAATGCGTCTGACCTCTTCAGTCAGAACCTTTTTGCTGCCGGGATCTTCATCTTTAAACAAAAATGAAAGATCAGTTTCTGCGGAAAAGCGCTTACTGATGACACCATTACCATCAACAATGTCGTGTTTTTTAAGTTGTTCAAAAACCTCAGTGGAAGCATCAGCGCCTATACCCAAAGAGATAAAAGACGTTGCCGTAATGAATAAATCTTCGGTTTCCGAATAATAGCGCAACGCAGTAATGGATGGCAGATTCAAAAGCACCGCTCTTACCTGCGCAATTTGCAGCAATCGCTTTTCTTCTTTTGTACTTGGAAATAGGAAATTCAGGTCTGTAAGAGGGCCAAAATCCCGAGACAGTGTGTCTCCTTCCTCAATAATGCCCGCCGTTTTCAATTCATCATAAGCTTGGGTGGAGGTTACCAAGTCAATGTTCGACGCAACAAAGCTATACTTAAACACTTTCGGTTCCGTGGAAATATCGGAAATGCGCGTTTGTTTATCTATAGCAGGCAAGGTCGGAATTGTTGGGGTGACCAAAAATGCTTCATCGCCATTGTTTAGAATGAATTCATTGGGCTGGTTCTTAACCATTATTGTTCCGGCAATACCACGTGCCGTATTCAGAAGGAGACTTGGATCCCCCATTAGTTCGAACAAAAAACGCCGCACGATTGAAATCAGCAAAGCTTTTTGCTCTGCAGGCGCGCCAGCAAACAAGAAATCCAGGTTACTTTTTGATGTGAAGGATTGCTCCACATACCCTATTTCAATGATTCCATTCGCTTCCAGGTCACTCAAAACCCCTTCAGAGGCGACAGCATTAATTTCTGGTAAGATGAAAGAAGTTTCCTTAACAGCAACGCCCTTGTTCGCATCTACAAGCAAGATTTCTTGCACAACAGGTATCAGTGTTGCCTTTTCCCGCAGGCTTGCGCCCGCAAATAAGAAGCTCAAATTGGTATTGAGAGAAAAGCTCTCAGCAACTTCGCCACCAGCATTGATAATATTATGGAATTGCAGGTCCGTAAAAACCTGCTTGGAAGCGGGTTCGGTAATGCCAGGGGCTTGAAACGCGGACTTATCGACAACTTTTGGTTGGCGTGCGGTGCTAATGTCAGACGTATAGTCCCCATAGTAATTAGCGCGCAGTGCATCAACGGTCGTGTCGACGTTCAAAGTCGCCAACCCAACATCCAGTTTAGGTTTTATAACTGGCGGGATACCGGCAGCGCCATTGGTTGCTAACAATAAAAATTCTGTACTACGCATAATGAAGTCATCATTGAGATCATTATTCAACACAACGGCGTCCGTCATGGAAATCGAACCTCGCGTCCGGCCACGGACCGCTTGATTAACATCTACAGTGCGTTGATAAACATTTTGCTCAAATAAATATTTGGGCAAATTGCTGGTTTCCATTTTGGGATCAGGTGGCGTCACGTTGCCAAGCGAAGTAGCTGAAATATTATTGTTGATAAACGGACCATAGAGGACAACAATCTTCTCATTGGCAGCCGTGCCTTCAGGAGCGCCAGTCAGATTGTCACCTGTAATCCTGATGGCATTGACTTTATGCCAATACATATTTTCTGTTTTAAACAACTGGTAGCCAGATGCATCGTCAAATGGCGTACTGGCTGGATCAACATAAACAGTTTGTTCCGCCCCTAATTTTTGCGGTGCAGACCATGACCCACTAATATTATAGAACGAATAACGGATTATAGCTTTGTAGATGGAGCGGTTCTCAGAACGTGTACCCTTACTTCCTTCAGTAACAATCTCAGAACTAAGTGTGGGCGTTAATTCAGCCCAGAAGATGAATAGCCTGTTAAAGGCATATACCGGGGTAATATAGCGAGACGGAATCGCCAAATCGATCTTACGCCATTCTCCCCATGCTGCCGCTTCTTCTCTAACGTTATAATAATAAGCGTAAGGTTCTTCCCGTGTACGGGCAAAAAGAAACGAAGTATCGACAGGTTCCTGTTGCCCATTGTCAACCACACCCTGATAGGCGTCAACATAGGTGAGGGTAGTCAGGCTGGTGAAATCTTCTACATATTTAAGGAAGGCATTGTCGACCAACTCACCATTGACTTCACTTTGCTGCAAACTTTCCTGCAATGATTTGAACAGATCAGTGCGGGATTTCCGAATAGACGGCACCAAATAGTTTTCCGGATAAAGGAAGATTTTTCTGTTTGCCTCCCAAACACGATAGTTCATCATCCATTCCCACCATACTTCGGGAATGGCCATGTCTTCGATTCCGGGTTCCAAACTGAGCCGAGAGCGCTGCAAATACAGCTGAATAGCGTTCAATCCCTCAACAATTCGGGAAATCTCCGAACAACTGCTCATATCAACATCAATCAGCAGATACTCATACAACTGCCTACTTGTCGTAAACGTGGGAAAACGTTGGCGCATTTTCCATAACACCAACCACTCAAGAGCGTTACGCCTAGCTTCGTTTAACTGCCCTACAACCTTTTTGTTGGCTGCATCCCAGCCCGTGCCTAGCTGTGCACTGACAATGGGTCCTAAAGCACTCACTACCTGCCTATAAACAGGCCAGTTAGCTTTTGTCCCCGGCAAGCCCTTCAGGGCCACGATTGATCCAGCGAAGGAAGCATCCATAGCGGTTCGGTTTAAAAGAGAAAACGCCCGTTTTAACTGCATCACACCCGACACAGTGTCATAGAGTGTGGGTCCAGCCTTCTTGAGCGTTACAATCTGGCAAATTTGTTTGCGCGGCCAACCCGTTAATTCTGACAAGCGTTTACTTTTGGCTCCATCAGCACAAGATTCATCTGATGGCATGGCAAAATAGGTGAGGAACTGACCTTCAGTATCCTCAAATTCTTCGACAAGCACAGGAACATTTTTAAAGGCAACAATGCTTTCCAGTGTTAGCTGCAACTGATTCTGTAAACCGTAAGCTGACGGCGTCGTGGCTATTGCATTCAGGAAGGCACTATCCAGTTCAAGCTGCTGTGCGACATAGGCGGCACGAGACATCCCCTTAACCTGCTCGACAATATCAAGCCATTGCGGGTTTTGCTCCTTACATGCGCCGTTAGTTTTCCGGCCTGCCGCTGTACACTCTTTCACAGGTGTTAATAGCGTTTCAATTACCGCCGACACAGCAACTGAGGACTTTTCAAAATAGTCCACTAACCCACTAAACGTATCCGAGTTGATATCCAGAAACGGTGAGAACTGGGTATTCAATAACTCAAGCTGGTCCAGCCAGACCTTGTTTATAACACCTTGGATTGTACCAATTTCTGTATCGTTAAACCCTTCGTCTTTTAAAAAACCAAGCTCGGGTTTCTTAACCAGCCCCAAGACCAAAGCCGAATCTGACGGAGTGGTGGTTTGTAATACCTGTTGATAAGCATCGCCTACGGCTTTAACGAGCTTTGGGGCATTCTGCTCAGAGATAAGCTTGAAGGCTTTTTGCGAACGCTCCTGCGTGATGGTATCTGATGTGAACGAGTTAGCCTGCAACAGCTTCTTTTCCGCCAACGTCCACACTACTTTTATAAAGTCATAGTCGACGGCTGCCGGTGTGATGCCTTTCTCATAATCACCATTGATCATATAAGCCAGCTCGGGAACTGAAAGAGAATGTTCCCCCAGCCAGACAACAGTGTCATACAATTGAACCAAGCGACCGGGCTTAAAGGCTGTATTTCGGTCAATGCCAAGCAACGCCAATAAACTATTGAAATGTGACAAGGACAGTTTCAATGCCTTAAGCAGCAACACAGACCGATACATCAAAGACAAGTTAGCTACATCGAGTGGAACGGTTTGCCCTTTTCCAAACAGATCATATCCGAGAGCAGACAGCTCATCGCTATTAATCTCAAGCGCAGCCATCAAGCGGGCAAGACCAAAGGCACCTTCCTGAACGTCTGTATTACCAACAACCCATTCTTCAACTTTATCCTGATACAATGGATTTTGGGCATACAATGGGTGATAAGGTTTCTCGCCCTTCAAGATAGAAGGGGCATTATAAACCCTATCGAATAAATCCAGCGGATATCGTTCGTCACCGGCCCCGATAGTTTTCATGTCCGCCCAAAAGGCAGCAACCATATCAGGCAATAACTGAAAGCGTGTGCGGACCTGTTCTGCTTGCGCAAGTTCCTTTATTGCTTTTTCGTCAATATCCGCCTGACCAAGTGAAGTCAGTGTCCAATCAAGGTCAGAAAACGCAATATTCGTCCACTTGGAAAGTCGGACAAATCGGTTTATGCGGTCACGTGTTTTATCTGTAAGATTTTCGATCTTTCGAGCATCGTCCCCATTCAAGACAACATGCACATAGTCAGTCGTTGGCAAGGGTTGATTGATTAAAAAGCCATGAGCCAAGCCTGCTTTGATCTCGGCTTCACTGAGGTTGTCTAATAACAGCAGCTCCAGCTCTGCATGTTCCATGTTGGTCTGAAGCAGGAAAAAATCTTCATGTTGCAAATCGCTGAGGGGTTCCTCTACCAAACCAAAAAGCTGTTTCTGGTCTTCCTCGGCCAAAACTGGGGTTGTTACCAGGGCATATTGTTCAACAGACAACCCAAGCTCAGCGGCAGCAATATCCTTGTCAGGGGCCTTATAAACGGGGTGGGCTGCGCCAAACGTTTCATAAAACTCAGGTAAGGAGGTCTCAACTGTACCCAGATAACCACGTATCTCGGATAGCGGGTCATTATAGGGAAGGTTGAAGGGATATTTCTGGGTCGCAAGTTCTGGATAAATATCTGCACAATCAAGCTCCAGTTTAGCCCTGTCGCCCAATACTTCATTAACAATCAGCAAATACGGTACCAGATCGTTAGTATTAGCACACGTCAACGGGAGTTCAAATAAGCCTTCCCTGCGGTCCTTTAGCAACCAACCTGCCGGTACGTTAGGGCCATTTATTTCAGTAATATATTGCTGGATAATCCGCATGAGATCGACAAAATATGCCGCAGGGCCAAAAATGGATTTGCAATGATCGCACTTGCAAAAGTCCTGGGGGCCAAACAAGTCCTCATATGTTGGTAGGCTGGTAAAATATTCATCCAGCCCCTTGGGAAGCGCCAAAGTACGTATTGCGCGCGCATGAGGGGACCGCAGATTACTGTGAAGATTAGCCCACAGATGAGTTACCTGACCACGAATAGTTTGCGCTTTTTGATATGTTTTTTTGGCGAGTTTGGTCGACCCGAACAGGTCTTCATTTTGTGTGACAAAATGACATTCCGGTATCGTAACGATCTGCTGGGCACAATGAAAACCGCGTTCCATCAGTTGCTCTGCCACGTGAGTATTGGGGCAGAGCTTTAGAAGCCGCTGGAAAGTCATGAGTGTTTGGCGGCTATCTTCCCTACTGTCTAAACTGGACCAATCCAGCTTATTACAGGCTTCTGTGTCGAGAAAATCAAAAGACAATAAATCAATGTCTTGGTTGCTTTCAAAAAATACTCTGTACACCGATGAATGCAAACGGACGGGCTTGTCGTATGAAATACGCATAGGCCTTCCTTAAGGTGCTAAATTTATGACAGAAAAATCAAAACATTATGTTGTATAAATCTAGTTATAGGAGCAGTCCCAAGAGAACCACAACCTATTTATAATATTTCAACAACTATTACGTGCTGTAGTAGTGAAAAACAAATAAGTATAATCTTAAATTGCGTTAAGTTACGCTTGAACGTCCAACAGGCGTGAATCAGCTCGGCATTCCACTAACACCACTACCGACGTCACATATATTCCAGTTTCCAAATTTGCCTTCAGAAAGAACTATTCATGAAGGGAACTTCCCCTCCCGGAACAAACTATAGTAATTTCACTTTATAAATTCCCACAGAGTATTGTTTCTATAGGATTGTCGCCTTTGAAGAACTGTCGGCGTTTCTTGATAACAGCAAAGGACTATTCGGTGGGGTTCAGATCTGGTGAATAGGCAGGTAGACAGCGTAAGACATGGCCTGCTGCTTCCAATAAGCCCCTTATCCTGCCTTTTGGATGGAAGGCCGCCTTGTCCATAATGATACCGCTGGGGACTTTCAGTTCCTTGAGGAGCATCTGTTCCCTCCAGGCCAGCACCGTTTGTGCAGTGCAGGATGCTTTGAAGAGCATAGGAGCCAACCAGTGCTTGCCCCTCGCCCCGCTGTGCCATAATCAGGTTGGTGGTTTTGCGCCGGTTACCACAAATGGTGCCGTGAATCTTACGGCACCGCCTAGCCATGTGGCCTGTCGTGCTCTGACTTGAAACCGCTTTCATCAAAGTAGACAATGTTCTCACTGCCATAGCGGATTATGCACTCACGCAGCTTGCGCAGGTATAAAACTCTCGCTGCTTATAGCGGGTCGTTTTTTTTAATGATATTGAGACTGTGCAACATGTTCCAGATAGCGCTTACCTGAACACCAAAATGCTCTGCATGTTCTCTGGCCTTGCTTCAGTAAAGTGGAGAGCATCTGATAGAACAAGCCTAATTTTAGGAATGAACAGATGCCTTTTAAGAAACGAACATTTACCGAGGACTTCAAACAGGAAGCGGTGCATATAGCCTTA
>Ga0316208_1000213_pt1 | contig 80089 bp, 73 predicted proteins | sample 3monopyrite_MG_FD_204944 | JGI IMG/M metagenome (GOLD analysis project Ga0316208, IMG submission 204944) | Microbial mat bacterial communities from mineral coupon in-situ incubated in ocean water Damariscotta River, Maine, United States -... | ecosystem: Environmental > Aquatic > Marine >... | reverse complement strand
GCCTTTGGGAACAATATACAGCCGCTGTTGAAACAGCACGGGGTATGGAAAAGGGCACAGTCCAGAATAATATTCAGTTGGTTTCAGAACAGCTGCGTGAATCTGGGGGGGACTTTGCCAAACTGGCCTTGAACGCTGGTCTGGTTGATGAGCTTTCACCCCGCAAGTCTTGGCGCCAAGAACTTATGAATGAATATGGAGCTGACAAGACAGGGTCCTCTTTCAAACAATTCCACTATCAAGCGTATCTTGCAGCAACCGATGCACCGCTCAGTAATGCCAAACAAATTGCTATCATTACAGCACAAGGGCCAATCGTTACTGGTGAAGGCCCTATCACAGTAACAGCTTCAGAAACTGTTGTTGGCTATATCCGCAACGCCCGTAATAATCCTGATACCGGTGCCATTGTGCTGCGTATTGACAGTGGTGGTGGGTCTGCTTTTGCGTCAGAACTCATCCGCCAAGAGCTTGTTGCCGCGCAGGAACAAGGCCTTAAGGTCATCGCGTCTATGGGGCCGGTTGCGGCGTCTGGTGGCTACTGGATCGCTGCGACAGCTGATGAAATATGGGCAAGCCCCAGCACGATCACAGGGTCCATTGGCATTTTTGGCATGATCCCAACCTATGAAAATACCCTTGATAAAATTGGGGTTCATTCGGACGGTGTCGGCACAACACCGCTTGCTGGTGCTTTCAACCTTGCACGGCCTTTATCTGACCTCACGAAAGATCTCATTCAACAATCAATTGAAGCTGGCTACAGCCAGTTTATCAATTTAGTGGCTGACGGACGTAATATGACACCCGACGCTGTTGATAAAATTGCGCAGGGCCGGGTTTGGGCTGGTGTGACAGCGAAAGAGCTTGGTCTTGTTGACCATTTAGGGGGCTTTGATGACGCCGTGAAAGCGGCGGCCCTTGCTGCCGGCGTTGAGACCTATGAGGTGGTTTTTTACCGTGACCAGCCAGATGACTTTGCCCAGATGGTTGCGGGTTTGTTTAATTCAACACTTGGGACAAATTCTATTGCACCCCAATTTGGCGATAGTCTCTCTCCATTTGTGAAACAGGTACTGAATTTCAAAAAAGATGCTGACCTGCTGATGAACCTGAATGACCCGATGAGCCGGTATGCAGTTTGCCTGACATGCGAGGTTAGACAATAATGGCAGACATAGCCAAAAAATCTGACGAAGAGTGGCGAGGGGAATTAACGCCCGAGCAATATGCTGTGTGTCGCTGCGGCGGTACAGAACGTGCCTTCACAGGTAAATATTGGGACTGCAAGACAAAAGGCATTTACCACTGTGCGGCTTGTGACACACCGCTTTTTGATAGTGATACAAAATATGATTCCGGGTCTGGCTGGCCTAGTTTTTGGCAAGGCCTAAACGCAGAAGCGGTTACTGAAAAACAAGATGGTAGCCACAGCATGGTGCGCACTGAAGTGTTATGCGCCTACTGCGAAAGCCACTTGGGCCATGTCTTTCCTGATGGGCCCCAGCCCACGGGCTTGCGCTATTGTATTAACTCAGCATCCTTATCTCTAAAGCCGACAGAACCATAATAAAGCTACAAGCGATTAGTGTTCTAATTTTTGCAACACAGCGTGCCTTTTTCGAGGGCTACTTTGTGTTTTAGTAAACACCTACATTCTTCCTAACAGACCAAGCCTATTATTGGTGCAGCTCGTAAAGGAAGAAAAATGATCCCTATGCAAACAATACTCCGTGTTGATAGTAGTGCCCGGAAAACTGGCTCTGCATCCCGTGCCCTTACAGACAAACTTCTTGAGGCCCTTTTCCCCGAAGTAAGTGATAAACAGATCATCACCCGTGATCTGGCTGACGGAATTGGCATGTATACAGAAGCCTGGGTTGAAGGCACTTTTACCCCCGTAGACGCACGGACCGAACAACATCAATATGCTTTATCTGAATCAGACATCATTGTTGAAGAATTAAAGCGTGCAGACATCCTTATTCTGGGTGCCCCAATGTATAATTTCAACATCGGTGCCTCATTGAAAGCCTGGATTGATATGATTGCCCGCGCGGGGGTTACTTTCCGCTACACAGAAGATGGCCCTATCGGATTAGTAACCGGGGTTAAAACATATATTGTTTTTGCCTCAGGTGGCTCACCTCTTGGAAGTGACTTGGATTTTGGGACAAAATATCTGAAGCATTTTTTAGCGTTTATTGGCATCACAGATGTAACAATTGTTGCCTCAGAAGACGATATTAAAACTGCTCAGCTAGACCTGACACAAGCGGCATAAATTATGTGCTCAGTTATAGCACAGCTCGTCTCGGCTATGTCTCAGTCATACCTCAGATATGTCCCAACTATGTCCCAGATATATCTGAGAGCGGAACAGTTAACGCTGCGCGGCCAGCGCATGGTCACTCACATAAGGGTTGGTTTGACGTTCCGCCCCAAATGTAGAAAGAGGGCCGTGCCCCGGCACAAAAGTTACATCATTTCCAAGGGGCCAAAGTTTTTGTTCAATGGCCTTCAAAAGTGTTGGTAAATCACCTCGGGGAAAGTCAGTTCGCCCAATTGAACCTTTGAAAATGACGTCTCCAACAAACGCAACCTTATGTTCTTTGTTATAGAGAACAACATGCCCCGGTGTGTGACCTGGAGTATGAAGTGCTATAAGCGTTTGATTACCAACGGTTATTTCATCTCCGTCTTGCAACCACTGATCAGGAGCACAGCAGCGCAGGCCCGGCATACCATAATTTGCTGCATTTTCTTCGATTTGATCTAACCAGAATTTATCTTCCTTGTGCGGTCCGATGATCGGCAGGTCCCATTGTTCTTTAAGGTCAGCAGCACCCCCTGCATGGTCAAGGTGTCCGTGTGTTAAAAGAATTTTTGTAATCTTCACACCCAGCGTTTCAACATGCGCTTTAAGCTTCTCAACATCCCCGCCAGGGTCCACAAAAGCGCCCTCCATTGTCTCATCGCACCAGATAATACTGCAATTCTGTGAAAATGCCGTCACTGGAACGATTTGCGCTTTTAACATTGTACCTCCTGAACATCTGAAACGAACCTATACCCCTATCATAAAGAGGTAAATAGTCGCTAAAATACAGAATCACAAGAGTTTAGCTAAAATAAGCAGGGAAACGATAAGCGGTATTCTAGAGAGAAAAGATAGACAGTTGGCTGGGGCGGGAGGATTCGAACCTCCGCATACCGATACCAAAAACCGGTGCCTTACCGCTTGGCGACGCCCCAGCAACTGTGGGGCGGTTTTTAAAGAAAGCGCTCATAACTGTAAAGCTATTTCTCTCGGTTTTTTTATTTTTATCTGTCTCCCGCATAAAACCTTAATATAAATAGTAAAAACCTTGTCTCCTTAGTTGTTTCTACTAAGCTATGGAGAGAATATGGAGAACGGGATGTCAATTTTAGTCACTGGTGCGGCAGGATTTATCGGATTACATGTATGTAAATCGCTCCTTGCGCGTGGTGAAAAGGTTATTGGCATTGATAACCTTAACGACTATTACGACCCTGCCCTCAAGCACGCACGCCTGAAAGAACTGGCTGATCATACAGCATTTACATTCAAGCACTGTGACTTTGCAGATGCTAACGCACTGCATGAAGCGACATCTCATCAAAAGCTTACGGCGGTCATTCACCTTGGGGCACAGGCTGGGGTAAGATATTCTCTTGAAAACCCCTCTGCTTATATACAGTCAAATTTGGTTGGACACGCCAATATTCTTGAGCTCTGTAGGCACACAGATACGCTCAAGCATCTTGTCTACGCTAGCTCCAGCAGTGTATACGGTGGCAATACTAAATTACCCTTCTCCACTGACGATACCGTTGATACACCCATATCTCTTTATGCTGCGACCAAACGGGCTGATGAACTTCTAAGCCAGAGTTATGCCCATTTATTTGGGCTGCCACAAACCGGGTTGAGATTTTTTACTGTTTATGGGCCCTGGGGGCGCCCTGACATGGCTCTCTGGCTCTTTACTGACGCCATTATAGCAGGCAAGCCTATCCGCGTGTTCAATCACGGTGATATGTCACGCGATTTTACTTATATTGATGACATTGTAGCCGGTATTGTTGCGGTATTAGACGGGCCGCCTGTTGCTGGCGCAGACAATGCCTTTAACAACCCCGCCCCACACAAAATTTATAACATTGGCAATAACAAACCAGAGCCGCTGCTTCATATGATTAGTGTGCTCGAAGATGCTCTTGGCATTAAGGCACATCAACAGCTTGAGCCCATGCAACCGGGTGATGTAAAAGCAACTTATGCTGACACATCTGCGCTGCAAAAAGAGTTTGGTTTTTCTGCAAAAACACCCATTGAAATTGGGATACCAAAGTTTGTAGCATGGTATAAATCATACCAGCAACTTTAAGAGAAAGCCGCTTTATTCTTTTATGAGGGAGTCTGCTTTCAGCCACCAGTCAGGGCGGTGCTGCTCAAGAACCTCTTTAGCGACCTTTGCTTGATTTTGCGTGTCAAACAAAGCAAAACAGCTTCCCCCACTGCCTGACATCGCTACATGACGCACGTCCGGCATTTGCTTTAAACGACCAAGAACCTCCGTAATCACCGGACAAATAGTCTCGGCGGGGCGCTGCAAAGCATTATAGGCTTTTGCTTTCAGAAACCTTAAAAAGGCATCAGAATGACCATGTTCAAATAGAGGCATGTCCATCTGCGCGTCAAACCCGCCACGATTATCCGCCTTATAAGCAGAAAACACGGCAGGCGTCGATACCGGATATCCGGCATTAACTAGTAAAATACCATAGGCCTTAGGTAATGTCTTAACCGCGAACTTTTCCCCAACACCTGATACATATAAAGGACTTGTGCGTAAACAGGCTGGCACGTCAGCTCCTAGATCAAAAGCAAGGGCCCTCAGTTTACGCTCAGAAATATCAAGCCCCCAAAGAGTAATGAGCCCCTTTAATGTAGCAGCTGCATCGGCAGAGCCACCACCAATGCCCGATGCAACGGGTAAATTCTTGGTAAGGGTAATATGCACATTTGGCGCGCAGCCAGCAGATGCTGCAAGTAATTTCGCTGCCTTACACACTAAGTTCTCAGGCCCAACACCGCCTGCTTCCCGAAGCGCTGCCGCAAAAGGCCCATCAACTGTAAGTGTTAATCCCTCACCGGCCCTCAACCGGACCTTATCCCCGGTTTCAGTAAAAACAAAAAGGCTCTCAAGTTCATGAAATCCATTTGACCGGCGCCCGACCACATGCAGAAAGAGATTCACTTTTGCAGGGGCGTCCAGCAGAATGTCCTCTTGATCATTTGAAGGGTGACTATGCATCCCTTTATGACGTCCCGTTACGAGGCTCATCATTTATAGCACGTTCAGGGTTTATGACACGCTCAGGCATAAGGCCTGCTTCAATTTTTTTCAAAATCATGGTGCGCTTGTCTTCATCTATATCGCCGTCAAGTACATGCTGCCACTGAAAACGCGCTTCTATTTTGCGTCCTACACGCCAATATGCATCCCCGAGATGCTCATTGATCGTTGTATCATCTGGCTCGAGTTTAACCGCATCTTCAAGTGTTTTCACCGCTAATGGATAATCCCCAGTAAGATAATAAACCCAGCCAAGGCTATCAACTATAAAGCCATCCCCTGGCCGCGCTTTGACGGCTGTCTCAATCATGGATTTCGCTTGGTCAATTCTTTGTCCTCGGTCAATCCAGCTATATCCAAGATAGTTAAGCACACTGGGTTCGTCTGGGCTTAAAGATAAAGCAACTTGCAAATCCGTTTCTGCTTTTGCCCAATTTCCAGTTCTCTCATGCGAAATACCGCGCGCAAAATATACAACCCAATCCGGACGTGACGCTTTTTTGATCTGGGTAATTGCCCGGTCATAATAAGCGATTGATTCTTCAAACATTTCCCGTTGCTGTAACAAATCGGCCAGCCCAATTAACATTCTCTGATCTTCGGGGTTTTCAACAAGTGCATTCCTCAGCAATTCTTCCGCTAATTCAAACCGACCGCCACTCCGCAAAACTTCAATGCGGCGGCTTGTGGCAACCCGGCGAAGCGGGCTGGAGGGGGGCACAGCATTCAACGCTGCGGCTGCTGCATCAACATTTCCCATTTCCTGAAGAAGGGCCCCTAACATAAAATAAATATTGGTAACTTCCGGGGTTAGATATGTTGCAATCCGATAGTAAACAAGTGCTGCTTGTGGTGAATTTCCCTGTGAAAACTCTGTGGCAAGCCTAAAAAATATCATGCCAGCTGCACCTCGAGGTGTTGCAATAGCCTGTGACGGCTTAGCACCATTTGCAATACGTGCACCTTCCCGCAGTAAAAAGCTGTGGTTATTAAAACGCACAGCCTGCTGTCCCAGAAAGTCCCTAGCTTTATCCTTATCACCGCTTCGGTACATTAAGTATGCATATGCAACAGCTGGCTGTAAGGACGCAAGCGCTTCACTTTTGGTCAAGGCAGCATATTCAATTGCGGCTTCCTCATCCCGGTGTAAAAAATCCAAAATATAAGCCAAATGTTCTTGCGCCAAGGGTGCCAAGCGAACATTCTGAGCCATGCCATCCAGAGCCTGTCTCGCCGCGTCTAGATTGTCTTCCGCACCGTAACTCCACGCCTCAAGCAATGGAGAAATAATAAAACCAAACCCACTATTGATTTGCCCTTGTAGTCTTAAGCGGACCTCAGCCCAGTCTTCCCGTTTGAAAGCCTCAAGAACAAACATAAGCCTGACAAGATCATCCTCAGTGCCTGTCGGCTGCTCGCTCATTTTAACGGCAAGCCTAGCGGCATCATCCACGCGGCCTGAAACCAAAAGTTGGTAAAACGCCCGATCAGCCACAAACCGGCTTGCAGGGTCAGCGTTTAGAGCCTCCAGGAAAAACCGGGCAGAGTCAGAATAGTTTGACTGTTGTTGTGCCTGCGTTGCCGCGAGGAAAGGCCCATAAATGCTAGGCTCTACATCCACACCGCTAAATTCACTATATAAAGGTGTAATAACAGGCGCGTTATCTGGGTTTTGCGCGGATGTATTGCAGCCGCAGAGCAGTAGAGCCAATAGGCTTACTTTCAGCGACTGCATTTTAATCAAGGCTGTTTTCACTAACTTAAAACTTTACATATTGGGGTAGTTCGGGCCTCCGCCACCTTCAGGAACAACCCAATTAATATTCTGTGTGTAATCTTTAATATCACAAGTCTTACAATGTACACAGTTTTGCGCATTAATTTGTAAGCGTTTCTCTGTAGTGCCTTCACCAACAAATTCATAGACCCCAGCAGGACAGAAACGCTGTTCAGGGCCATCATACTCGGCCAAATTAACAGAAACCGGGATTGTTTCATCCTTAATTTGAAGGTGGATTGGCTGGTCTTCTTCATGATTGGTATTTGATAAGAAAACTGACGTGAGCTTATCAAAGGAGATTTTACCATCTGGCTTAGGGTACTCAATCGGTTTGCAGCTTTTTGCCTTCTTCAGCGAAGCGTGATCAACATGGGGGTGTTTAAAGGTCCAAGGCATAAGAAACCCGAGGCTAATATTATTAAGCCACATATCAAGGCCTGAATAAAGCGTACCAAGTGCAATGCCAAATTTGGACAGCGCCGGACGGGCGTTCCTGACACGGTGCAGGTCTTTATAAATCCAGCTTTTCTTGAAGGCCTCCTCATACGAACTAAGGTCTGTTTCACCCACAGACCCTTCGGCAATTGCCTTAAAGGCGCTTTCTGCCGCAAGCATGCCTGATTTCATGGCATTATGGCTGCCTTTGATACGTGGGACATTAACAAACCCTGCGGCACAGCCAATAAGAGCCCCGCCGGGGAAGAACAGCTTTGGTACTGACTGTAGCCCACCCTCGTTGATTGCACGCGCTCCATACGCAACCCTACGCCCGCCCTCAAGCATTTCACGTATAGCCGGGTGCGTTTTATATCGCTGCATTTCGTCAAACGGCGAAAGGTATGGATTTTCATAATCAAGACCAACAACAAACCCAATAGCCACTTGATTATTTTCCTGATGATAAATAAAGCCACCCCCCACAGTATTATCAAGAGGCCAGCCCTGAGTATGGATAACACGCCCCGGGACATGCTTTGCTGGGTCGATATCCCAAAGCTCTTTAATGCCAATACCATAAGTTTGATGGTCACAGTCTGCGCGCAAGGTAAACTTGCTTTCTAATTCTTTGGTAAGCGAACCGCGGCAGCCTTCAGCAAACAAAGTATATTTGGCATGTAATTCCATGCCCGGCTCATAACTTGGCTTTTGTTCGCCATTCCGTCCAACTCCCATGTCGCCGGTTGCAACACCTTTAACGCGGCCATCTTCATGGTATAAAATTTCAGCCCCGGCAAAACCTGGGTAAACCTCAACCCCCATTGTCTCAGCCTGTTCTGCAAGCCAGCGGCAAAGATTACCGAGTGACAAGGTATACATGCCTTTATTAGAAAGCAGTGGCGGCATTAGAAAATGCGGAAAACTTGTTTTACCCGTCTCGGACAGGACCCAGTGCTGATTGTCAGTAACCGGCGTATTAAGAGGCGCGCCTCTCTCTTTCCAGTCTGGAATAAGTTCGTCCAGTGCGATAGGGTCAACCACAGCCCCTGAGAGGATGTGGCCCCCAATTTCGGACCCCTTTTCAATCACACAAACCGTTAATTCCTGTTCTTTTTCCTGAGCAAGCTGCATCAGCCGGATAGCAGAAGATAATCCCGCAGGGCCACCACCAACAATTACCACGTCAAATTCCATGGATTCACGTTCCATGTGTCACTCCTTCTTCGCTTCCTAAGACAGTCTTTATACCATAAGACCTTTCACAGCACTCGCCAGATTACGCTTTTCAGACACGGTATCTCCAAGACACTATAGATTGAACTTACCACTATGCTTTGATCTTAACTTGGAGCGGTGCTTTACGCTTTCAAGTCTTATGCCTGCCTCGATGAAAAAGGTCAAACAAATGAGTAAAAGCAAGGCCTTTTGGTCGTAATTAAACTCTTCAGAAAAAATGATAAAAAATTTCAATGCAAATTCATTCTTTCCCGCGTTATATTAAAAGAAATTATTTCTTTGGCTAAAAGTTCATGAATACTGAGTATAATTCCAACGATGATCCACTTGCCCTTCTGGCATGGCATATTGCTATGGGTGTTGATGAAGCAATTTCTGAGGAAACCATCAACAGATTTAATACAGATATTCCTCTCCCAGCAGTGCCTAACCAGCAAGGAAAGCCCCAGAAAACACAGAGGCCAACACCTGTCGTTGCACGGCCAGCTCAAGCAACGAGCGGCGCTGGCGCTGAAGTAGCTCGCAAAACAGCCAGTGCCTGTAACACCATAGGCGAACTCAAAGAAGCTCTTGAAGGGTTTGACGGCGGCCTTTTAAAACGCTCTGCAAAAAATACAGTTTTCGCTGACGGCGTTGAAGGGGCACCTTTAATGCTGATCGGCGACTTACCGGGCAGCGAAGAAGATCATGTAGGCCAGCCGTTTGTTGGGGATGCCGGGCAGTTGCTTGATAAAATGCTCGCCGCCATTTCTTTTAGCCGAGCAGAAAATGCTTATTTATCCAATATCGTCCCTTGGCGCCCTCTTGGGAACAGTAAACCTAACAGTGACATTCTTGAAATGTGCAAACCCTTTGTTGAACGCCATATTGCTTTGGCGCAGCCCAAAGTTTTGGTCCTCATGGGGGGCATAGCAACCAAAACACTCTTAAAAACTGATGACAGCATTTCCCGGCAACGCGGAAAATGGAAAAAACTGACACTGTATGACACTGTTTTTGATGTCATGCCTATGCTGCACCCAAGCTATCTTCTGAGCCAACCTTTGCAAAAACGTAGTGCTTGGCATGATTTACTCGCAATCAAGGAGAAACTATCATCTTGAAGAATAGGTACAGTTTCATTTATGTCCTTGTTGTTTGTTTATATGCTGTTAGCACTGAGGCTTCAGCGGTTGAAAAGTATGGGCATGATGTCATTCCCTCAGTCCTGTCTGATAGTGATGTTAAAAATTACCTGCGCATTTTTGAACTGCAAGAACAGGCCCTCTGGAAACAAGCTGATAAGCTAATTGGTAAACTGGATAACCCAATTCTCATGGGGCATATTCAGTTCCAGCGTTATATGCACCCCACAGGGTATCGCAGCAAATTCAGAGAACTGAGTGCCTGGCTCAAAAAATATAACGACCACCCAAACGCGTGGCAGATATACCGATTGGCGCGCAAACGGCAAGGTAAAGCATATGCTCCAACACGCCCGAAAGACACACGTTACCCTGGTGTAACCGGTCAGTCGGCCACCCCTAAACCCCCTTTGCCGCGTCGAACAAAACTAGAAAAAAAGGCGATTACCAGCTTTTTTGCCAACGTACGCCGGTATGTTCGAAAAGGTGATCCAGACAGGGCGGAGCGTCGTTATTGGGCAATAGAAAAACGGGGGCTTCTGGTGGCCCATGAAAAAACCGATGCCCTAGAGCGCATCGCTGCCAGCCACTATTACGAAGGACATAATACCAAAGCGTATATCCTTTCTTCTCTTGCCGCCAATTTAGGCCGGGAAGTTGAACCCTCCACTGATTGGGTTGCGGGGCTTGCAAGCTGGCGAATGGGAGATGTAGAAACCGCGCGCCAACATTTTGAGTTTCTTACCGAAACTGAAAGCGCTAGTGAATGGCTCTTATCTGCTGGGCATTTCTGGGCTGCCCGCTCAGCGTTTCGTCTTGGGGATGCAGCCCAAGGCACAGAGCATTTAAAATCAGCCAGTAGCTATGTTGAAACTTTTTACGGCCTCATTGCAGCACGTCAGCTTGGTATTAGGTCAACAATAGACTGGTCGGTTCCATCTTTCGACGAAGGGGCCATGAATAATTTATTAAGATACCCAGCGACAAAGCGAGCGCTTGCACTAACTGAGCTTAATCGTAACGATCTTGCCGATGAAGAACTCAGGCTTCTTTGGGGCCGTGAAGGTACTTCAATTCAAGAGGACTTGCTCGCTCTCTCAACCACTTTAAACTTACCATCTCTTCAAATCCGGTTGGGCCGCGCTGGGGGCACGAGTAACCTAGCACCAACCGCCACACGGTACCCGCTTCCTAACTGGGAGCCTGCAGGGGGCTTCAAAGTTGATCGTGCCTTGATTTTTGCGATGGTCAGAAAAGAAAGTGATTTTCGAAGCCGGGCAAAAAGTCATGCAGGCGCAGGCGGCCTTATGCAAGTTATGCCCGCTACAGCACGTTATATTACAAAAAAAGGCTCTCTGTTAAGGCGTAACCGCCACCGCTTATACGAACCTGAATTTAACATGGCTCTAGGCCAACAATATATTTCATATCTGCTTGATTCTGACTATGCTGAGGGTAACCTATTTATGGCACTCGCTGCTTATAATGGTGGCCCGGGCAGCCTTATGAACTGGCGCGAAGAAGTGGCTTATAAACAAGACCCTTTGCTTTTCATAGAATCTATCGGCTTTTATGAAACACGAAATTATATCGAGCGTGTGATGGCTAACCTTTGGCTGTACCGAATGAGGCTTGGACAAGATGCCCCCAGCCTTGATGCCCTGGCGGCTGGCGCATGGCCCACCCTAGAGCAACTAGACACCAAAAAAACAGCGGAAGCTCTTAGGCGTGCTATAACAATGACTTCAACAAGGACAGTGACCGTTGCCGAAGATTGATCAAACCATAGAATTTATTCCTGTGAATATTGCGGTTCTTACTATTTCCGACACCAGAACCTTTGAGGACGATAGATCAGGCGACACACTCGCTGACCGTGTAGAAAAAGCGGGCCATTTTGTTGCTGAGCGAAAAATCATCAAGGATGATAAGTTTTCCATAACAGCCCAGCTGAAAGCTTGGGTTTCTGACGAAGATATTGATGTTATTATCTCTACGGGAGGCACGGGGTTAACAGGCAGAGACATTACTCCAGAATGTTTTGAAACACTTTATACAAAAGCTATTCCCGGGTTCGGGGAATTATTTAGAATGCTTTCCTATGACGTGATTGGCACAAGCACTATTCAAAGCCGTGCAACGGGTGGCCTTGCAGATACGACCCTCATGTTTGCTTTGCCCGGTTCAACTGGTGCCGTCAAAGATGCGTGGGACAAGATACTACTTACCCAACTGGATAATCGTTTTCGTCCTTGTAATTTTGTCGAAATGATGCCCCGATTCGATGAAAAGTAACCCCGCGAAGGCCTGATAACAAGCATGTTATCACCGGGCCAAACTTGTCTCTTTCGCAAACTAGCTAGCTGCTTTAAGCTCCCTATAAGTAAAAGCAGGGAGCTACCGTGAGTGTATTTCATCGTTTTACACTAAGTGTATTTTTATTTTTAAGCCTATCCAAAGCAGCCAATGCACAAGAAAATGATACAACATTTACAAAAGCCCTTTCAGCAGGGGCTAACGCGCTTAGTGATTTTGTCTTTGCCAGTATTAATATTTATGGCTTTGAAGTAAAATGGATCGTCGGTTTTTTGGCATTGCCAATGATTTTACTGACTTTTTATTTCGGCTTTATCAATATCCGGAGCTTTAAGCGTGCGTTTCATATTCTTCGGGGCGACTATAGGGATAGCAAGGCCCCCGGTGAAGTTACCCAAATTCAAGCTCTTGCTACCGCGCTTTCAGGCACAATTGGCCTTGGTAATATAGCAAGTGTTGCCGCTGCCATCAGCGTAGGTGGCCCCGGGGCTGTTTTCTGGATGGTTATCATTGGTTTTCTTGCAATGACCCTCAAATTCGCGGAATGCACACTGGGGGTCAAATACCGCGTATATAATGCAGATGGCAGCGTTTCCGGTGGCCCAATGTATTATCTTGAGCGCGGATTGCAGGCCCGGGGGTGGGGTAAACTTGGAAAAACCCTAGCGTGGAGTTATGCCCTGCTGGCTCTGCCATCCCTCACGCAGATTGCTCAAACAAACCAAGCATATGAAGCTGTCATTACCGTTACTGGGCACAACACCCTCACCGCACAGCTTGGCTTTGGTATATTTATTGCCATCCTTACTGCTACTGTCATTGTGGGCGGCCTCAACACCATTGCAAAAGTCACATCAAGACTCGTGCCGGCCATGGCCTTAATCTATATTTCAGCGGCTCTATTTGTTATTCTGATGCACGCACAGGCTATTCCTGCGGCTTTTGTTACAATTTTCACTGAAGCCTTCACCCCTGAGGCCGGGGCTGGCGGCATGCTCGGGGTGATAGTTATTGCCATGCAGCGTGCCGTTTACTCAACCGAAGCAGGCCTTGGTACCGCAACAATGGCACATGCCGCCGCGAAAACACATGAGCCTGTTTCCGAAGGTATGGTTGCCTTGATGGAGCCGTTCATTGACACCATCGTTATCTGTACAATTACGGCCCTCGTCATTGTCATTACTGGGTCCTATATTGGTGAGACAGGCATGTCGGGTATGTCCCTTGCCTCAAGCGCTTTCGGTAGTGTTATTAGCTGGTTTCCATGGGTCTTGGCCCTTACTGCATTTCTATTTGCCTTTTCCACAATAATAAGTTGGGCATATTATTGTAGCAAGATATGGGGCTTTGTATTTGGCGACACCAAGCGTTCGATCACAATCTTCCAGATTGTCTTTTGCTTTGCGCTTATTCCGGGGCCTATTATGACGCTAGGAGAAGTTTATAAGGTACTTGATAGTTTATTCTTCCTAATGGCAATACCAAATGTAATTGGCATATATCTCATGGCACCAGAAATAAAACGAGACCTCAAAAACTATTTGGACAGATTAAAATCAGGTAAAATCCAAAAAACGAGATAGCTCGTATATAGTTTATGTTTCTAATGATAGCGAAAATACTCTGGTGAGAGTGGAAATGTTTTAGGGAGCCAATCATGAAAAAACTTTTGATCTTTTGGGTATTACACACCTTGCCTCTAGCAAGTGTGCACGCCAACAGTGCCGGAGAAAATGCTGTTAACACTGTACTTTCCACTCTTCACCAAGCAGCGTCTGACGCTGACTGGCATACGTATTTTTCCTTATATACTGAAGATTCAATATACATTGGGACCGATGCGAAAGAACGATGGAACAAAAGCACATTCAAAAAGTACGTCGGCCACTCAAAAGGCTGGACTTATACTCTGCGCACACGAAACATTACGGTCGCCCCCGATGGTACCAGTGCATGGTTTGACGAAATACTCGACAGTGCAAAATATGGTACCAGTCGCGGCACAGGTGTACTGATTCGCACAGAAACCGGCTGGAAAGTGGCACAGTATCACCTAACCTTTCCCCTGCCGAATACTCTTGCAGTAGGAATCACACAGCAGATTCAAATATTTGAACAGCAACAAAAATAAGACGGTGGGTAGGTCAGTACCTATGTCTTGTATTCCGTCTAATTTCCCCTCATGATTTCTCTTGGGTAACAAGGGAAATGCTGAGAGGAGGCCACAATGCCTGTGTCCGGTGTTTTAGAAAGTTTACTACATTATTGGCAACATTTACCACGTACTGGCATATATGATTTGCCCGAGCGTGCAGCCCTGCAGCCTGTGGAGCTACAAGAGCTTTTGCCAAGGCTAGCCCTTTTAAAAAGGCTTGATCGCTATAATGTTCAGGCATCCATGATTAACATGAGCAATATTAGTTTGTGGCGGCACCCTATGGTGGGCATCAATGCATTTGACCTGTCTGCCCCTGACATTAAGGAATGCCGCGCTGAATTTTATGCCGCGGTACTCGACCACCCAGCCGCGGCTCACCTTAGGGAAACCACACAAAACAAAAGCGGCAAACCAGCAAATGTTTGCTCTTTATATTTGCCGCTTGCCGATCATGATGGAACACCAACATATATTATTGCCTGCACCGTTTATGAGAATGAACACCAATATAGTAATATCAATGATAGGCTCATCCTTGATCATCATGATGTGCAAGAATTGGAGTTTATTGATATTGGACGCGGCACCCCAGCCATGCAATTCGCACGTCCAACACCAAGAACAGAAAATGACCCTGACCTAAATTGGTGGCGGCGGATCATGATGCCCGCACGCACCAAATCCCCGTCTTTCAGGCGGCTTGACAGTTAGCCCATTTTCTCAACCATTTTAAACAAGCTATTCGGGAAGAAGCGCTTGACCCAAAGGGCTTTCATCTCTTTGCCGTTGCCGACGGGAATTTCACGTTTCCTGGCTTTAAAACCCTTCATAATATCTTGCGCGCACTCGGTAACATCCATGCCACCTTTTATATTATCATCCATCTTGCCGAATGTTTTACCGTCCCCTGTAATAGCATTTTCTGCAATAGCCGTACGAATATAACCCGGTGTAATAGTTGTAACAAAAACCCCATCTTTAGCCACTTCCGCCCGTAGAGCATCGAAAAATCCCATCATCGCATGTTTTGCAGCACAGTAGCCTGTGCGCTGCCGCACGCCCACTTTTCCAGCAACAGACGCCGTCACTGCAATGTGGCCCTGACCTCGATCAAGCATAAGGGGTAAGACCTGTTTTGTTAACGCAATCTGGCCAAATACATCAACGTCAAATAATCGCCTGTAAGTGGCCATGTCAGTCTCTACACAAAGGGAGCGCTGCGAAATACCCGCATTATTAAACAACATATCAATATGGCCCTTAAAAGCTTTTGCTTTAGCCACTGCTGCGGGCATTGCAGCTTCATCAGTTACATCAAGCGGCAAGACAAGAAGCTGGTCTTTTGCGCAACCAAAGGAAAGGCACGTCTCTTGAACACGCTTCAACGCATCTTCCCGCCTTGCGGAAAGTATAAGGCAAGCGCCCTCTTTTGCCATTTCATACGCCACAGCTTCACCAATGCCCGACGAGGCGCCCGTTATCCAAATCGTTTTTTCATGAAACATGATACATTCTCCCTTAGGATAGAAGATAAGTCGATCTCAAATCGCAGCAAGGTAAAACTCTTTGATAGAAAGGTTGATTGTTGCTATCTCTTCCTCCAATTTATGTTTCCCTATAGTTATGAGAGAAAATACACCGATGCCAACCATTCAGAGTGTCTTGAGTGCTGCAAAAGAGGCCGCAAGTAAACGTCTTGAGCTCTTATTGCTCTTGTCCATCCTTGCTGGACTGATAACAAGCCTTACATACCGGCCTGCGCTAGAGGTCATAGAAAAAGCCATGCTTGCGTTCAATACACAGCAAGAAAATGATGGAGATTTTTCTGGGGCAGCAACGATACTTAAAGATGGGTTCTGGCCACTAATATTAGGGCAGTTTTCCATAATTGCCACCACTGCATTTCTGTTGCCACCTTGGGCGCGTGCCGCATCACCAAAGGGCCTTATCCCCGGTGAAGGTGGTTTTCCTGGTTTCATTAAACGTGGTCTCATTGCACTCAAATACTTATTAATTGCTACCCTTATGACGACACTCTCTTTTGTTGTGATAGTGCCCGTTGTCTTGCTCATCAGCCAAGTGCTGGGAGGCCTTGGGAGCTTAGTCATTCTATTTGGGGCGCTGTTAATGCTCTGGTTAAATTTTGCGTGGTCTGCTACGGCAAACCTCGCCATTATGCAAAGCACCGAGGCTTCACCCATAGGGTTTCAGGCAGTATGGCTATCCTCGAGGCCCATTTTAAGGCCAACGGTAGCTGCCTTTGCTGCTTTATGGTTAATCACAAGTCTGATCAACTTACTGGTCGGCAATCTGATTACACAGTCATTGCCAGAAGCTTTCGCAAAACCCCTCTCTCTTATTCTGAGTGGGTCGTTAACATTTGCTGCTGTCGCTATGCATCTTGGGGCTCTATTTAGCTTACCAAATTATAAAACATCTTAGTTGCCCTGCCATGTAAATGTTGCTTTGCGCTTTTCCAGAAAAGCGCGCACACCCTCTGCTGCATCCTCTCCTGCCTGCGCTAGATTAAAAATAGCAGCCGTTTCATTGTCTTCATCCGTTTGACCATCCAGAACACGCTGAATAAAAACTTTCATATTCTGGACAGAATACTGCGAAGCTTGGGATATCTGTTCTGCAAATTCAGCAACATAGTCGGCGAGCGCTGACCCGGCATAGACATGGTCCACAAGCCCGATAGTGACCGCCTCTTCTGCATTAAACATCCGTCCTGTGAACAAAATAGACTTCGCATTTGAGGGGCCAACAAGGTCAACCAATTGTTTGGTGTCACTCAGAGGGTATATAATGCCCAGTTTCGCTGGCGTAATTGCAAATCGTGCAGTTGTCGCAGCGAACCTAAAATCACAGTGTATAGCAAGCCCGCATCCACCCCCAATGCAGGCTCCCCAAATTTGTGCGATCGTTGGTTTTTTTGCCCGCGCTAAACTGCGCTGCGCTGCCCGAATAGAAAGCCGGTTGCTTTCTTGGCGCTCAGGATCACCCGCAATGGCCTCAAGCTCGCCAATGTCAGCCCCTGCAGAAAAAGCCGCCTCTGAGCTGGATGTAACAATGATAGCCCGAACAGCAGGGTCGGCATCAAGACTGGCAACCGCCTCAGGAATCGCAGCCCACATTGCCTCAGACATGGCGTTTCGTTTATCCGGCCTGTTCAAAATAATTTTCCCGACAGAGCCCTCTCGCTCAATATATATCACGCCTGATGTGTCATCATAATTCATAAGAATCGTCCTAAACCGTTAAAAGAAAGAAGGCTGCTGCTCTTCTTCTGGTGGGGCATGACACGCCTGTCCTTCAAAACGGGCGCTATTAACCTTGCTATTAACTTCAGTCCATTCAAACTGTTGCTCATTTACCCAATCAAAGCTGTCCAAAAAGCCTCTCGGCAGAGGGTCATGGGCTTGTAACCACCGGCCATATTGTTCCGGCCTTACAACAAGGGGGCGACGGTGATGCAGCGACTTTAAATTTGCATAGGCTGGTGCCGTCATAATAGCCATAGTTTCCAGCCAGTTTTCGCCGCTTGGCCCGTGCCATGTTGCCCACACACCGGCAAAAGCCCCCACGCCGCCCGTATGGGTACGTACACGGTACGGCACCTTTCGACCCCGTTCTGAACGCCATTCATACCAATCAGTAAAAGGCACAAGGCAGCGCTGCCGTTTCACGCTTGAGCGAAAAGAGGGTTTTTCTGTGATCGTTTCAAGACGTGCATTGATAAGAGGCTTATCCCCTATCTCTTTGCGCCATTCAGGCACCAAACCCCACTCAACCGCAGCCAGATGCCGTTTACCCTTTTCATTATTTCTGACAATCAGTACAGGCTGGCGCGGGGCAATATTATAACGAGGCGAAATATCATTCTCTGCCCACACATCAAATGCCGCACTAATGTCCTCTTTGAGGGTGGTTAAACAATACCGGCCACACATAAAACTTGCCTCATTCCCAAACGCGCATCACACTCTATACTCTTACCATCCACAAGAGATAGCATCCCTATGTCAGAAACAAGGAAAAACCCTCCCCGTCCTATCGTTGGTGTTGGGGCCGTTATTTTTAAAGACAATAACATATTATTGATACAGCGCAGCAAAGCCCCAAAAAAGGGTGAATGGAGCTTACCTGGCGGTGCACAGCATCTTGGAGAAACAGTGAGAGAAGCCGTAACTCGTGAAGTGATGGAAGAAACAGGCCTCACCATTACAATCACCTCTTTCCTTGACGCTCTTGATTTCATTGAAAAAACTCAAGACCAAACAGCGCCTGTCTTTCATTATACACTCTTGGACTATAGCGCCGACTATCTATCCGGAAAGCTGAAAGCCGGGTCAGATGCATCCGACGCACGCTTTTTTACATTTGAAGAAGTTATGGCCCTCCCCTTGTGGGCTGAGACCAAACGCGTTATCAAGCAAGCCGCCTCCGAAAGAGGCCTGTGCTAATCCTCACGCCTAAGGAATACGGACAATGAACCAAGAACGCCCTTCCGCCCGTAGCCTTATTGGCATGCTTGGTATGATATTAGGGCTAACAGCATATGCTTTTGGCGCAGCAGCTATTGGAGATATGATCAGTGACTGGCCGCTGGCGGTTACTTCGATTTACTATCTCATCGCAGGCGTTCTTTGGATTTACCCAGCTATAAAAATTCTACACTGGATGGCGGCCGGGCATCACAAATAGAGAGGCTGGGCAATCCGTTACGTTATGTCCAACCTCTCTATATGATTTCATCCTACTCGGGCGGGGCCATATTTGGCAGTTCAAGGGTGATAGTATACTCCTGCACCGGTTTACCCTCCATGAAGCGGTTGATCGCCGTTTGCACGTCTGGCGATGACATATATAGATTGTGGCCCGCATTCTGAACCGTAATCGCTGTCAGATTAGTTAAACTCGCTACAGCTTCGTGCTGACTTTCAATATAAGTACGCCCGTCTAACGTACCACTAAACAGCAACACGGGAACATCGCTAACCGGATTTTCCCGGAAGCCATCACCAAGGTCAATGGCAGGTATAATACCATCATAATGATACGTGAAATTCAGATAGTCTTTTAAAAGTGATGCCTTCGCCTGCTGGGCAACCTCAAGCCGTTTGTCTTCGGTCATGCCGGAGGCTATGTCCATCGCGGTAGGCATTGCCCTGAGGGCAATGGGTTTACCAATGTCCATGAAACGGCCCAGCACTTTCTCCAACGGTGCCTTCTGGTCATTGTCCACAGCCAAGTACAAGCCCAATAGCATAGCCGCCCACTGCGGGTCGGAAACAGCACTTGTTGCCATTAGCTGTATATCCCTACGCTGAAGCAGGAGATCAACGGTACTTCCATCACGCATCTGCAACTTGAGTGCCATTGGCTTTTTTTCAATTTTTTCATGCACCCTGCGCATCAGAGCTTTGATATCGGGATAAGCAGCTTTTGCAGCTGGCTGGCTATCCACTGCCAACTGCAAACGATCAAAATATGCATCTGTACGCCAAGGCATTTTTATCGTCTGGTTTAAACCTTCGGCACTCGACAATATAACCTTGTCAATTTTGTCTTCCATTTGTTTGAGAGCAGCAAAAGCTAGGTGGCTCCCGTAAGAAGTCCCCCAAAGGGTAATTTTGTCAGCTCCTAAGTGTTCCCGAAGAGCATCCAGATCACGTGCATTCTCAACGGTGTTATAGCCCTCTACATCAACACCTTCAGCTTTCCAGAAAGCCAAACACTCAACGAGAGCATCTCTGTGTTGGCCAATAAACTCTTCATCGGAGGTCTCTACCGTTGCTGGCACTTGCTGGCTTGAAACACATTCAGGCAAAATATCAGAAGCGCCAGTTCCCCGTTGGTCGAGCGCGATAACATCGCCATAAGCACGCAGCGCCATAAACATATCAAACCGCCGGTACTGCGCTGTCCGAACACCAGACCCACCGGGACCTCCAGCCAGATAAATGATCGGTGGACCTACATTCTCCCCCGTTGCTGCAAAGCGAACATATGTTATCGGGAGCATTCTGCTATCAGGGTTGTTCCGGTTTTCCGGAACTTCAAACGAGCCTTTAAATGCTTCCGTAGGTTCCTTACCTTTCGCCTCAAATATAAATTTTTCTTCGCCTAAGGCCGATGCTGAAAATCCATTGATAAATACCCCTGAACTCACTATCGCGGCTGCAAATATTTTTTTCATTTTTCGTCTCGCTGTTGTTGTCGCTCCCTCCAACTTAAGAATTTTCCACGGAACTTCATGAACTTATCTGCGAACGGCACCTTTCAACCTGCAAATGCTATTGAGTTAAATAACAGCGGTGGTAAATTCTCTGCCAATGATCTTACGTTTTATCATATTAACGATGCTCCTTTGGAGCATCGGAAGCTCCGCTATTGGCCAACCTTTTGCGCCGATCAATATAGAATCAGCCATGATTTGTGACGGGCTGCTGGAAGACCGTATCCCAACATTCACGGAACCCGGGTGCAAGGGGCTGGACAGACAAGCCATTGACCTTCACAAGAAACAAGTCTGGGTTAGATCGCGTGTCAATATTTCCGAGGATTTACTAAACCTGAACAAGCCGCTCGGGCTGTTTGTATCAGCAAAGGCTTCGTCAGCCTTCTATTTAAACGGTGTGTTTATTGGTAAGAATGGTAAACCAGCACGCGATGCGGCCGATGAAATCATTGGTATGATGGATGTCGTGTTTTACATCCCAAAACAAAACTTAACCGCAGGCCAAAATGAGCTGGTTTTCAGTATGTCCAGCCATCAAGGCTATATAAGGCTTGCAAACCCGATACACAGGATTGCTATCGCCCCTTATGCCGCCCCCTCAAACATCATCCTGAATGAGTATCTACCCTCATTTCTGCCGTTAGGCATTCTGGTAGTTGGGGCACTATATTTTGGTTTTCTTGCCTTAAGACACCGCAACGATAAACCGAAGCTACTTATCCCGTTCGTAGCTCTCTTTGCTGCTGGCCAGCTTGTCACAGAAGTATCCCGAGGCGCTTTGCCTTATGCTTATCCATTCCATGACATCCGGCTTATGTTGATTTTGGCCTGCGCTATCGCAAGTGGCTTTTGCCTCCTATGGCATGTCACCAGCCGGTTCCTCGAAAAATATAAATGGCCAGTAGCCGGGATTGCATTCGCCCTAACATTAACCCTCATAACCCTAACACCAGGATTTGACAACAAATCGCTATATGCGCTGCAAAGTCCAGCAACCTTCTGTGCACTCATTGCCATCTATGCCGCGGGAGAAAAAAAACCAAAAGCTGCTGCTTACGCTTTGGTTCTTCTGTTCTTTTCACTTATTATATTTTTGGTGCCTAACCAGTTTCTTGATGTTTATTTCTACTATATAGTTGCTGGCCTGCTACTGTTCCTGTTTGCTGAACAAATCCATATCCTGACGGAGGAGAAACGGCTACGCGCTACTGAACAAAAGCGCGCAGACCGGCTACAACTTATCCTCAATGAAAGCCGGGAGAAACAATCACCCAGTACTGTTAAGGTTAATCAAGCAGGCAAGGTTACACTCGTACCAACCGACCAAATCGCCTTTTTGAAAGGTGCCCGAGATTATGTAGAACTTATGGTTCTTGATAAAGGCAGCCAACTACACAGTGAAACACTACTAGAGCTGGAAAAAAAACTACCATCAACTTTTCTAAGGGTTCACCGCTCTTATATTGTAAATACCTATTACATTCAGACGTTAGAGCGCGACACATCTGGCTCTGGGAGCCTATTGCTATCAACAGGTGACAAAATCCCTGTTAGCCGCCGGATCATGCCCACAGTACGAAAGGCCCTATCGTAACAAAGGCCGCAGCGTCTTGTAGCGGCCTTTGTTGATCATTCGTGGTTACTTATAGGGAACTTATAGTCCTTGAATTGCTCGCGCAGATCTTTTTTGGAAATCTTTCCTGTCGCGGTATGTGGCAGCTCTTCAACAAAAACCAGATCATCTGGTAACCACCATTTGGCAATCTTGTCGGAAAGAAATTCAATCATTTCAGCATAAGTGACCGATGCCCCCTCTTCCAAAACCACAATAAGGAGTGGCCGTTCGTCCCATTTAGGGTGAGCAATACCAATAACACCAGCCTCTAGAACAGAGGGATGACCAACCGCCGCATTTTCCAAATCAATGGAACTAATCCATTCACCGCCTGATTTAATAACATCCTTTGCGCGGTCGGTAATTTGCATATAACCATATTCATCAATGCAAGAGACATCACCGGTATCAAACCACCCATCTTCGTCAAGGATGTCACCCCCTTCACTTCGGTAATAGCTATTCACGACCCAAGGGCCACGTACCATTAAACGCCCCGAAGACTTTCCGTCCCTCGGGAGGTCCTCTCCAGTATCATTCTTGACGCACATTTCAACGCCAAGTACGGAGCGTCCCTGCTTGCATTGTACATCAAGCTTTTCTTTTTCAGACAAACCCTGAATGGCAGCATTTTCACTACCGAGACTACCCAGAGGGCTTGTCTCTGTCATACCCCATGCATGGTTAACACGAACGCCGTATTTTTCCTGGAACGTCTTAATCATCGACCGCGGCACAGCCGACCCCCCAATGGTGACGATTTTAAGCTCACCGCAGTCCTTACCTGTTGCCTCAAGATATTTAAGCATACCAAGCCAAATCGTAGGGACAGCTGCTGTCATCGTAATTTCTTCCCGCATCATAAGCATATGCAAGGTTTCTGGGTCATGGTGGGGGCCATTCAAAACAAGCTTGGCACCAGAGCCTGCCGCTGCATAGGGAATGCCCCATGCATTCGCATGAAACATAGGCACAACAGGCAAGATGCTGCTAAGCGCCCCTATCCCGAGTGTGTCGCCCGACAAGGCAACCAGTGTATGCAAGAAATTTGACCGGTGCGAGTAGAGAACCCCTTTTGGATTACCTGTCGTGCCTGACGTGTAACAAAGGGAGCATGCCATATTCTCATCAAACTTTGGCCATTCATATTCGCCGTCCTCCGCTTCAAGCATCTCTTCATAACTGAGGGCACCCACGAGGCTTGTCTCAGGCATATGGTCCCGGCCTACCATAATTACATAATGTTTTATGGTATCAAGCATCGGTGCAATTTTTTCAATAAGTGGCACGAACGTTATATCCAGCATCAAGACCTTATCTTCAGCATGGTTCAAAATATAGACGAGCTGCTCAGGAAATAAACGTGGGTTAACCGTGTGCGTGACAGCCCCCATGCCTGAGGCACCAAACCAAATTTCCATATGACGGTGTGTATTCCAAGCAAGTGTTGCAACACGGTCTCCTTGCACCACACCTAAAGCTTCCAGTGCCTGTGCACATTTTTTTGCCCGTTCAGAAAGTTGAGCATAGTCATACCGGAACTCGCCGCCCTCTGGCAGCATCGAAAAAACCTCGCGGTTTGGATGGTTAACGGCCGCAAAATCCAAAAATTTTGAAATCAAAAGCGGCCAGTCCTGCATCTGTCCCAACACTAACTATCTCCCCGTTTAAACAACTGTAGAATATTCCCTGAGCTAAAACATAGATCTCACGTCAGTGAATTCAAATCCATTATTCCGTAACGATCAAGCTTTATCCGAAAAAGAAAGCAACCATATCTCTAAGTGAGAAGAATTTTGGCATCATGAAAGACATGACTATCTCTATCGTTACAAACGTATGCACTATGATCTACCGTATTATTTTGGAAGGCCGTAACAACCCACAACCAACCTGTTTCTATGGATAGAGCCTTGTCTGTTTTCGATAATCGTGCCTCACCATTTGGGTGGCTGTGCCAAACGCCAATAACCTGAGGGCCATTCCGGCGCGCTTCCCGTTGGAGCTTCAAGTGCACAGTAGGATCAACCTCAAAAGTATGCGTTCTGCCCTCTGTGGCAACATTATCAGTAAAGCAGCACCCCTGTATGATAATTTTTTTATCGTCTCGGTAGCCAAGAAGCAAACCACAAGCCTCTTCCGGTACCGCTTTAAGAGCTTCCTCAGAGAAAAGTCTTACAACAGGTTGCGGTAAGTGAATAATCATTCAGGTAAAATTACTCTGCTCTCTTGGCCTGTTGTTTTGTCAACTAATATCAGTGTCACGACCTTATCATTTTTATATTGCAATATAATACTAGTCGCATCGCTCTTCACCTCGACAAGTATACTGTCTGCAGGCTTGACTACTGTGATTTCATCAAACCCAAGAACCGTATTTTTCTGATGGCCCAAGATAGACGCCTGAGTACTTACGATTTTTTTAGGCTTGCTTGCATCACCGTTCATGATCTTATATGCCATAAGAGCCAACATCCCAATGATGGCAATGCCCAGCACCACCACAAGTATTTTAAGCGCGAGGGGGGCTGTCACTATTTCCTCATCACCCACGTTAGACGTGACATTTGGTTCTTTGGCGGTCATAAGGTGTCTCCATGGATGATACAGTTGACATAACAATTAGCCCCGACACAGCGGGCCTTCGGCTTGATAAACTTTTAGCGGACGCAATGCCAGATGTTTCACGTTCACGCCTCAAAGCTCTTATCAAAGAAGGCCACGTTACATGTAATAAGCAAAACATAAATAACCCTTCGCGCAGCGTCAAACCCGGTGAGATATATACTGTATATTTTCCTGAGCCTGAGGACCCCATTCCCCAAGCCGAAAATATCCCTCTTGATGTTATTTTTGAAGATGAACACCTGATTATTGTTAATAAACCCGCAGGCATGGTGGTGCACCCCGCAGCAGGAAGCCCTAATTCTACACTTGTAAATGCGCTTCTTTACCACTGCAAGGGAAGCCTGTCGGGTATAGGCGGTGTAAAACGTCCGGGCATTGTGCATCGCATTGATAAAGAAACCAGCGGGCTTTTGATTGTGGCAAAACATGACAAAGCCCATAATGGTCTTGCTGAGCAATTTGCAGCGCACACAATTGAACGAAAATACACAGCGATATGTAAAGGGCATCCTCGGCCTCCCTCTGGTAGAATCGAAGGCAATATCGCCCGGCACCCTGTTGACAGGAAACGCATGGCTGTTTCAGCCAATAATGGCAAGTGGGCTGCTACACACTATCGCAGCCTAACAAGTTTCTCCCAAGGAGGAACGCCGCTCGCAACAGAAATAGAGTGTGAACTTGAAACAGGCCGCACGCATCAGGTTCGGGTTCATATGGCGCACATGGGTCATGCCCTTGTCGGAGACCCGGTTTATGCAAAAAGTGGCAAACTCTCTTCGTCAATTAAAGGCCCTGTACGTACAGCCCTGCTCTCCTTTAACAGACAAGCTCTTCATGCTCGATCACTTGGATTTGATCACCCAATTTCAGGGGAACACTTTAAATTTGAGAGCAATTTACCATATGATATGAAAGCGCTGCTACAAGCGTTAGAGCCATTCAAGCTCTAACGCTTGTAGCACCATTGGGTTTTAACAAACTTATAAAATATAAAATGATAACAGCTAGGGGTGGTCCGTGTCTTACAATAGCAATTTACCAACGCTTTCACCTGAAGGTAGCCTAAGTTCATATCTTCAAGAAATTCGTAAATTTCCCATGCTTGAAGCAAATCAGGAATATATGCTTGCTAAAGCTTGGGTTGAACATGAAGACAGTGAGTCTGCGCGCCAGCTTATCACCAGTCACCTACGCCTAGTGGCAAAAATCGCCATGGGCTACCGGGGTTATGGGTTGCCAGTTGCCGACCTGATCTCTGAAGGCAATGTTGGCATGATGCAAGCTGTAAAACGGTTTGATCCTGAAAAAGGATTCCGCCTTGCAACATATGCGATGTGGTGGATTAGGGCCGCTATTCAAGAATATATACTACGGAGCTGGAGCCTTGTGAAAATAGGGACAACCGCTGCCCAGAAAAAGCTTTTCTTCAACCTTCGTCGCCTAAAGGGGCAAATTGAAGCAGTTGAAGAAGGAGATTTAACACCTGAGCATGTGGCTACAATAGCCGAAAAGCTTGATGTTGCTGAAAGTGATGTGGTGTCAATGAACCGCAGGCTTGCCGCTCATGACCACTCCTTAAATGCTCCCCTAAAGGCGGATGCCGAAGGAGAGTGGCAAGATTGGCTTGTTGACGAAGAGCCTGACCAGGAAACGGCAACGGCTGACAAAGAAGAATATACACAGCGTATTGCACTTTTAACAAAGGCAATGGAGGGTCTCAATGATAGAGAAAAACATATTCTAACAGAGCGCCGCCTTGTAGAGCCGGCAAAAACGCTGGAAGAATTATCTCAACATTATAATGTAAGCCGTGAACGTGTACGCCAAATTGAAGTCCGCGCTTTTGAAAAGGTACAAAAAGCGATGCGGCTATCCGCAAGCGAAACGGGCCTCGGTAATATGGGGCTAAATAGCTAAAAGACTAACGGGTAAATACAATCCTCTGGCAAATAAAAACCTGAGTTTATAAAAACCCAGGTTTCCTACCTGGGTCAACAGCCGGCGGCTCGTCGCGGTCCCCAAGCACCTCAGGGCCCCAAAGCTCCACAAGGGTTTGTTTTTGTTGTATGATGTTTTTCACCCTATCCTTTGCCATTGTCTGCAAGACCATGGAAGCCAGCATAGGGCCGACATAAACAAGAGCATACCCAAAACCAGCAGCACCCCACATCACCAACAAATTTAAGGGCTCCCCAAGCAACGTATAGACCATGCTCGGTCGGTCCCAAACGTCAGGTACCATGGTGGCAATACCCGCCAAATTAGTAAAGCTTACACATTGAAGTTTTTCGTTTTTGCTTTCACCTTTGCCCGTGAAAGCCAGTACGATTGTGGGTAAAAGGCCAGCAGATATTAACATCGCAACTTCATACTTGAATAATGCAAGCCCCCCAAGGCAAATGAACAGAATCGGTATAAACCCACCATTACCGGATGTCTGACGCCGGCGTTTTACAGCTTTTTTTGCTGGTTTTGCAGGTTTACTTGCCATCTCTTATCCCTGGTAAAAGGTTAAAAAGCTAATGAGTGTGAAAGCCAGAAAAGCGATAATTCTTGCACCCCGAAAACCCCGCCTCTTTGCCTCAGGGTCTGTTGGTAAAACTTTCCGCGACAGTTTGACCCGTTCTTTTTCTAACTTGGAAACCAAATGACGGGCCTGCGAAAACTCGCGAGCATCTAATGCTTGTACCTGAGCCATATTCACATCGGTCATTATTTTTGTAATATCGCCACTTTTTTTAAGCTTATCTAATGCTGTTTGAACAATTTCCCGGCGTTTCCTATTTTTAATATCCCGGACAGCAGGGGTCAAACCATCAACAAGTTTCTCTGCCAAATGCGGCAACGCTTCTAGTTTCAATTGACGTTGAAGATTGCCAAATAATTCCACAGATAATGTATTAAATTTTGCGGGGTTACTTTTTGCAACAGCCAGATTATTAAAGTCTCTTTCCATGCCCTCACCATGAGTGGCGCAAAAAGCAGCCACATGCCGGTCTAACAAAATGTTTTTCCCGCCGCCTGACTGGGCAAGACGGTCCAGAGCCCGCATCATCTGTTTTATCGAACCAATCCACACCCGATCAAACCGTGAGCTTACACAAGGTAAAATTGGGTTCAGTTCGTATAAAACCCGCTCCATACCACGCCCAAGCTGTTTGCTTGGCCCATGTTCCATGCCTTTACGTAAGCCTGCTGCCTCACTACCAAACTTACTGTCACGGTCACCAATGATGTCCGTGAGCGCAGCTAGAAACTTATTATCAAAAATTTCAAGAATAGTAGTTAATGTTTCACGGTCGTCCCGGCTAAAGGCGTCTGCGACAAGAGGCGGTATCCCAGAGAGATTTAAGGATAAGCCTTTATAATGAATTGGGCCAATAGGGTGCAAAAATTTACACACCCGGGCTACCATCTTATAATCGTCTGCCCTCAAACCACCAAACCCCTCCGAAGGCTTTACATTAAGAATACTTTCCAGCTTTTCTGTAAGAATTTCGTCTCTGAATGACATTTGTACCCAGGACGGAAAATCAATAGCCTTTAAGAAACTGGCCGCTTCACGAGGGTCCTTCCCAAATGCATCAGCCAACAACCGCCTATCAACATAGGCAACCCCCTGAAATGTGGTTGGACGGCTCATTGACCAGCTTATCATGCTGGTGCGTTTTGTCTTGGCAACACCTTCAAACCAATCCAAAACTTCTTCTGCGGTCCAGCGTTCATCAAGTTCATCAGCCATCAACCCACGGATGAGCGTGCCAATCGCACCAGAAACCTCACGCCCGCCAGATAATGCCCAAAAAGAACCCTGATTAACTCGGGCCATCGCAAGGCTTGATCTTTCGCGGTTTTTCCACAGGGCTTCGCCAAAATACAAGCACTGGAGTGCAGCCCCTAACTGGTAAAAATCACACGGCGTATCGCCAATACCACGAGCCATTTTATCAGAAAATGCCACCTCTAATGCTTCATTCGCAAACGGCTGCATATATCCCGCGGGGCTACTATAACATTCCCCAAGTGTAACGTCGTCACTATCCGGAGACGTAAAATACATATTCATCGGTGAAACACAGCGATGTACCATCCCCCGCTTATGCAGAGCAGCAAGAGCTTTTAGCGCACATAGCACAACTGTTTTACGGAGCATGTTTGCGTTAACACGGGGGTTTAAGCTACCATCAACACCAAATAGCGCACCCCCTGTAGGACGATTAAAAATAGTGACCAGACGCTGCTTTTGTCCTTGAACATCAAGGTTCAAAAGTCCCCGGTCAACCGGGCAAATCAGGTTACCAATGGGTCGTGATTGCAGGCTTTTATATAGTTCATTGCGAAGGGGTACAGTAGGATGATGCACTATCGCATATACCTCTACTGATTTTCTTTCTTTATCAACAGCCTTAAATGCATCACCCCCCGGTGTTGTAAACTCAGGCAAGGGTGATGACGTCAATACTTGGTATCGTTCCCCAAAGGTACTTTGCCCAGTTGGAATCGGTGCAATTTCCCCACTCAAACTCTTTATCCTTCGACTAACCTATCAAGTTCATTTGCCCAAAATGAACTTGCCCCAAGCTCTGATACAAAAACATTATACCAGAGACAACCTTAACAAATTGAATCATATACACTAATAATATGATTTGTAATAAAAAAACGCCGCAAATCATTCGAAATGCAGCGTTTTGTTTCCAAAATTCTTAATTTTAAGCCTTAAATGGATCAGTAACCGTGATTGTGTCATCCCGTTCCGGACTTGTTGACAGAAGGGCGACAGGCACACCAATCAGTTCTTCGATGCGGCGAATATATTTTACTGCTTTTGCCGGCAAATCTACCCAGCTGCGTGCCCCAAATGTTGTTTCATTCCAGCCTTCAAGAGTTTCATAAACCGGCTCTATGCTGGCTTGGTCCTCCATACCGTAGGGTAAATAATCAATCACTTCACCCTTGTGTTTATAGCCAACACAAACTTTCAGTTCTTCAAGGCCGTCAAGGACATCAAGCTTTGTCAGTGCAATGCCTGTTACACCACCAATCTTTAGGCTTTGCCGTACAAGCACAGCATCAAACCACCCACAGCGCCGCTTCCTGCCAGTAACAACCCCAAACTCATGACCCTTTTCACCCAAAAACTGACCAATGTCATCATGCAGTTCCGTTGGGAACGGCCCAGAACCAACCCGTGTTGTATATGCTTTTGTAATACCCAAAACATAATTTAGGCTATGGGGGCCAATGCCTGTACCCCCTGCCGCTTGCCCTGCAATAGTGTTCGATGATGTCACAAAGGGGTATGTACCATGGTCAACATCAAGCAGGGTGCCCTGTGCCCCTTCGAATAAAATATTTTTTCCACTATTTTCAGCATCATCAAGCGTGCGCCAAACATTTTTCATATAGGGTAAGATTTGATCCGCAAGCCCCATCAAGTCATCAGCCACTACTTTTGCATCAAACGCATCATGACCAAGACCTTTGCGCAAGGCATTATGGTGCGTCAGTGCCACCTCAAGCCGGGCTTCAATCATGGCCCGCGACTGAAGGTCACAGACACGGATCGCACGGCGCCCTACTTTATCTTCATAGGCTGGGCCAATACCACGGCGTGTTGTTCCAATTTTCACACCTTTTGTTGCATCTTCGCGCAGCGCATCAAGTTCGCGGTGATAAGGCATAATAAGTGTTGCATTTGCTGCAATTTGGAGCGTCTCAGGATTAACAACAACATCCTGGCTGCGGAGTAAATCCATTTCCTTCAGCAACGCCCACGGATCAACCACAACACCATTGCCTATAACACTAACCTTACCGCCGCGTACAATGCCCGAGGGTAAAAGCGAAAGTTTATAAACTTTACCGCCAATAACAAGGGTGTGGCCTGCATTATGGCCGCCTTGGAAACGAGCCACTACATCTGCACGTTCAGAGAGCAAATCAACGATCTTGCCTTTGCCTTCGTCGCCCCACTGGGTACCTACAACAACGACATTACCCATGCCTAATCCCCTTTGTTTGAAGCCCACCGCAAAGCGAGCATTAAAGTGCTTTAATCACACCTTCAGAATAAATATGGCTGCATCCAAGCCGAGCCGCTTCTTTCAGGGAATCTACCCCTGCTGTCAAGCCTTGAATCGTTCTCCAACCCTCATTCCGCATTTTTACGCCCGCAGCGATATCAACTCCAAAGGGAAGGTACATTTTTTGGGCGGGTATAGCCTGTGGTAATGCGGCCATTAGACTATCAAGATAAACAGAAAAACCTGTTGCCTCTTCTGCATGCCCGTCAGGGTATATAACCATATATCTGCCGCCTCGGCCAAGCTCACTCGCCCCCCCTTTTGCAAAAAGAGCAAATCCAATGCCGCTTTTATACTCAAATCCGTGCGTTTCGCATGGGTCAACGGTAAAAGACACATCCCGTAAGCGGCCCAATAACATGCTAACGAGGTCAGATACACGCTTAATAAGCAGCCCTGCTTCTCCTGAAAGCTTCAGTTCGGTCAGGATTTTTATGGATATTTCAGCCGGTGCCGCAGCCGCAAGGAGCTTTTCAAAAATACCTTTCGAATTTTCCGGTAATTTGGCAAGAGCGCCTATATCTTTGGCATCAAGCGCCTCGAGAATATGGTTCGTTGACGTTTCATTAAATCCAAAGTCTTTGCACACCATGCGCGCAAGAGGCGCCAGTGTCAGGTCTACTGAAATATCACGAATACCAACAGTGTGCAGGGCCTCAACAGCAACAGCAATAACCTCAAGTTCTGCTTCCAGGCTTTCGCAGCCTACCAGCTCAACACCCGCTTGGGTAAATTGCCGTGCAGGTCTAATTTGGCTGCCTTTCGTCCGGAGAACACTGCCCGCATATGCCAGCCTCAAAGGCCGCGGTGCATCGGCAAGGCGTGTCGCGGCAAGGCGTGCTGTTTGAATTGTCATGTCCGAGCGCACCGCCATCATGCGCTGTGTGTCAGGATCCATAACCCTGAACATTTGCTGTGCCCGGGTCGCCCCGGCCCCAACAAGCAGGCTGTCTTCATACTCCACAACCGGCGGTGAAACCCTGTCATAACCATGAGAAAGAAATGTATCTACAAGGTTACGAACTAAATGTGCCTCCTGTTCCGCGAACGGTACAAGCTGGTCTCTAAATCCTTCAGGCAATAATGCCTGACGGGCATATGTACTGCCCGCCACTTTTTTTGAAGGCCCATTCATGGGGCTCTCCCTTGCAGATGATTATACCAAGTTACCTATGCCACTTAAAATGACAAACGTTTCGCCTGACGTACATGGGCAAGTGCAACCACTTGGTCAAGCACAATATCCGGTATTGGCTGATCAATGGCGACAAGAGCAACGGCTTCAGCCCCTTCAAGTCGGCGACCAAGCGCAAATGTTGCAACATTCACCCCAGTGTTACCAAGAAGGGACCCTAAAGCACCAATGAAGCCCGGTTTGTCATCATTCACCACATAAAGCATGTTTGGTGCAAGCTCTGCTTCTAGGCGAACACCGTCCACTTCAACAATACGAGGGGCTTTATTGGCAAAGAGTGTCCCGGACACGGTACGCGTACCCTTGTCTGTTACAATCGTCAGACGTACAAGCGTATGATAATCCCCTTCACGGTCATGTTTAGTTTCTGACACCTCAATATTACGTTCTTTGGCAACAACAGGGGCATTGACCATATTAACACTGCTCATGAGGGGAGAAAGCAAGCCCTCAAGAACAACAGCCGTCAAGGGGCTTGTATTCAAGGTTGCAACATGTCCTTCATACTCGATGAGGACTTTCTTCAAGCTTGTCTCGGTTATTTGCCCAGCAAATCCGCCGATTTCTTCAACAAGCGCCATATAGGGCTTGAGTTTAGGCGCTTCTTCGGCACTCAAAGACGGCATGTTAAGGGCATTTGTAACCCCCCCTGTTAGCAAATAGTCTGACATTTGATCAGCGACTTGAAGTGCAACATTCACCTGCGCTTCGGTAGTAGAGGCCCCAAGGTGTGGTGTACAAATAACTTTATCATGCCCAAAAAGCGGGTTTTCTGTCGCTGGTTCAACTTCAAACACATCAAGAGCAGCGCCAGCAACCTTACCGCTATTGAGCGCTTCAAGAAGAGCAGCCTCATCAATAAGACCACCGCGTGCGCAGTTCACAATACGAACGCCGTCTTTCATTTTTGCAAAGGCTTTCGGGCCAACAATGCCCCGCGTTTGATCTGTGAGCGGTGTGTGTAATGTCAGCACATCAGCTTTTGCAAATAGCTCATCGAGTTCAACCTTTTTAATGCCCAGATCAGCCGCCCGTTCAGCGGACAAAAACGGGTCAAAAGCCATAACCTTCATTTTCAAGCCCTGCGCACGGTCTGCAACAACAGACCCAATATTACCGCAGCCTATAAGACCAAGGGTTTTGCCCGTAATTTCCATCCCCATGAAACGAGACTTCTCCCATTTACCGGCATGGGTACTGGCATTTGCCTGCGGAATATCCCGGCACAAAGCCATCATCATTGAAATGGCATGTTCGGCTGTTGTGATAGAGTTTCCAAAGGGTGTATTCATCACAACAACACCGCTGTTAGTGGCTGCAACAACATCAACATTATCCACACCGATACCGGCCCGGCCAACCACCTTCAGGTTGGTCGCTGCTTTTAAAAGTGTCGGTGTCACTTTTGTAGAAGACCGAATAGCAAGGCCGTCATACTCACCAATGATTGCCAATAGCTCTTCTTTTGTAAGGCCTGGCTTATAATCAACGTCAACACCACGGTCCTTGAATATTTTCTCGGCAAGGGGACTCATTTTGTCAGAAATCAAAACCTTAGGCATGATCTCATCCTTTCATAATTTTCTATGTCTTTAAATTTCTATATGTTCTGGAAAGGCCGCGTTTTCCCGGCCCTAAGAATTCTGTATTATGCGTGCTCGGCTTTCACTGTCGCATAGGCCCAATCAAGCCATTCGGTCAAAGCCTTCAAATCATCTGCGTCAACCGTCGCGCCTGCCCAAATGCGAAGCCCGGGCGGTGCGTCACGGTATGCACCAATGTCATAAGCAATAGCTTCTGCATCCAGTAAAGCCGCAAGTTTTTTGGGTACTGCCGCCTGTGCTTCGGCATCCAACCCAGCCAACCAAGGGTCTGTAACCTTTAAACACACGGAGGTGTTCGACGTTGTTGCAGGATCAAGAGCAAGAAACCCTGCCCAATCACTGCCCGCAACCCAATCAGACAACACCTTGAGGTTTGCCTCGGATTTCGCAATCAACCCTTCAAGGCCGCCAAGGGTGTCAGCCCATTCAAGGGCATCAATATAATCTTCAACACAAAGCATAGACGGTGTATTGATCGTCTCGCCGGTAAAGATACCTTCAATAAGCTTACCGCCTTTTGTCAGGCGGAAAATTTTCGGTAGGGGCCAAGCGGGTGTATATGCTTCAAGACGCGCCACTGCACGCGGTGACAAGATAAGCATGCCGTGTGCTGCTTCGCCGCCCAGTACTTTTTGCCAGCTATAGGTGGTTACATCCAATTTTTCCCAAGGAAGCTCCATCGCAAAAGCTGCTGAGGTAGCATCACAAATTGTTAGGCCCTTGCGATCTTCTTTGATCCAGTCCCCATTTGGTACCTTCACGCCAGACGTTGTACCATTCCACGTAAAAACAACATCTCGGTCTGTATCAACAGCCTCTAAATCCGGTAGCGCACCATATTCAGCCGTTAAGGTCCGAACATCATCAAGCTTTAACTGCTTAACAACATCAGTAACCCAGCCAGCCCCAAAACTTTCCCACGCAAGCATATCAACGCCGCGTTCCCCAAGGAGTGACCATAATGCCATTTCGACAGCACCTGTATCAGAGGCCGCAACAATACCAATACGGTAATCATCTGGCACACCCAGAATTTCACGCGTTTTATCGATGGCATATTTAAGCTTGGCTTTACCAGGCTTTGAGCGGTGAGAACGCCCGAGTAGAGCGTTTTTAAGTACATCCTGTGTCCAACCAGGACGTTTCGCACACGGGCCAGAGCTAAACTCTGGGCGCATCGGTGCCATATTTGGCTTCGTCATATATCTATCCTTCCAGATAGTAGCGCCTCGTTGGGGAGGCGTGTCCCAATAAAATGATGCTGACCTCTCAGACAACAGCTTCCCAGTTGGGGGAAGTACCGGGGACGCAAAATAGAGATATGCACCAAATAGTCAATGAAGATTATTTTACTCTCAGCATAGTTTTTCTGTGACCCAGAATAACAAGAAAAGCTAAGATGAGAGGGCCTAAAAATATAATGGAGAACCACCCAAAGGAATATTCGGGCATTGCAATAAATATTACGTGATATAATTCCGCATTTATTTGGTCACATTCATGTATATAGTAGCATAAACTACGAAAGATCGTGGGTAAGGTGATATATCTTTAGAGGGCATTTTCCGTGTTTCAGTTTCGTCTATTTTTTATTCTTACTGCCTGCATACTGGCGCTCGCGGCCTGCACAAAGAAAAAACCTGACCCGGTAGAGAGCATTCCCCATGAGAAAATTGAGCGTGCTCTAGAACGCCTTATTGCTCAATGGGATTATGATAATGACGGCGCTGCAACCTGCGCAGATATTCGTATTCTCCGCCGTACCCAATTTAAGAAGCTTGATGCGAACCTTAACAACCGCCTAAGCGAAGCAGAGTATCGTGCTGTCAATTTTGAAGACAAAAGCTTTGTTTTTTATGAATTCAAAATGCTTGATCTAGATGCCTCAAACTTTATTGATCTGAATGAATTCACAGCCGTATCCCACAGTGAATTTCGCGGCCTTGATAAAGATAATGACTGCACACTTGGCATGCGAGATGCTGCTTATAGCATTATTGCAGACCGGGCGCAGGGCCTTGGGGGTAAAGACCCCGCAAAAGAAGACATGCGTGGCCTGCGGCGTAAAGTGGAAAAACTAGACCCGTTTGAGGGCTGATCGTACTTTTACACGTTGGTTTACCGGCCTGCGACACGTGCCAAGGGCTGTGTATTCGGCTCATTAAGCAATGCCGCCCAAAACTCTACCGCAAGCTGATCGATTGAACGAGTTTCCGCATTCATAAGCATGACAAGACCAACACTACGTGTTTTCGAATAGCCAATTAGGCTACGAAACCCTGAAACACCGCCTGCGTGCATAATGATTTCTTCATCGCCAATTTTATAGATACGCCACCCATACCCATAATGGGCCTCTTGTAGATAAGGGCGCCAAACCTGCTTGTTCATTTCCCGCCGGGTACGGACACGTTTGGTTGTCACTGTTTCGAGCAAATCAGTGTTAAGCACATCAGCATTATAGCCCATTTGCGCCCGTATCCATTTAGCCATATCTTCAACGCTGGCGTTCACACCGGCCGCAGGCGCCACATTGTAATAATCAGGCTTCACAGTAACACGGCGCCACCCTTTGCGAGTAAATACATGAGGCTCGGCTCGGTCAGGCTCTGATAAAAATCCCTCTAACCCCATAGAACTATTTGCCATACCCAATGGTACAAACAAACGTTTCTTTACCAAGCTTTCAAAAGTCTCACCTGTTGATTTTTCAATTACAGGCTCAATAAAACTGAATATAATATTCTGATACCCATAACAATTTCCTGGCTTGCAAAGTGGTTTTAGCTTTTTAAAGCGCGGAATAATTTTGTCGAGTGTCCAGCCATCTTCGAGCATATTGTCATACGAATTGGGTAATAGCCCTGCGCTATGGCTCAGTAAATGCTTCACTTGAACGCGCTCAGCATACCCAGGGGTTTTTAGGCGAAACCCCGGGACAGCATCTACAACTCGGTCATTCCAGTTCAGTTTACCCTCAGCAATTAATAGGGCTGCCAGTTCAGCAGAAAATGTTTTGGAGACAGAAGCTAGGCGGAAAACAGTATCTTTTGTGACCGGAAGTTTTGCTCCGACGGCGCGGGTTCCATACCCTTTTGCAATGGCAATTGTATCATGATCAATGATAGCGTAAGCGGCACCGGGAATTTTATTTTCTTTGATTGCTCCACGAAATTTTATGTCAAAACTACCAATTGTCGCTGAAGCCTGTACAGAGGTCGCAGCGGCACTACTGCTGATCGTACTGACTGTAAAACACATAGCCGCAAAGATAATGGGTAAACTCTTACTCAAAACATTCCTCAAATTATCGTCGATATATTATTCTTGCAAAAAGCTTTTAATCGCACGGGCTACCATATCAGGTTTTTCCGCATGAAGCCAATGGCCTGTGCCTTCAATGGTTCGCACAGTCGCTTTGGGAAACAGCTTCAGAATTTTTTCTTTATGCTCAGAGAGCACATACTCTGAGTTACCACCGCGTAAAAACAAGGTGGCACCGCCATAAGGTCCACCTGTGTTACCTGCTGCAATATTTGCATAATCGTGGTTAATCGCTTCTATATTTAACCGCCACCCTCCTACACCGTCCTGCCCCCGTCGCCAATTTGTCAACAAAAAGCTGAGAACAGCGGGCTCATGGATATAGTGTGCCAAAATAGCTTCTGCGGCCTTCCTGTTGTCTGGGGCCTCGGCGGCAACATCAAACATGCCTTTCAAAATGGCGTCATGGTGCCGCTCGTAAGTGACAGGGGCAATGTCTCCTACAACCAATCGGCGCACACGCTCAGGGTGGTTAAGGGCAAGCTGCATCGCTATCTTACCGCCCATAGAGTGCCCAAATATGTAAGCGCTCTCAATATGTTCCTTGTCCATGACACGCACAATATCTTCAGCCATTAGGTCATAGGACATATGGGCCGCATGAGGGCTTCTGCCATGATTTCGGTTGTCGACAGCAAGGGTATGAAAATCATCTGATAGAATACGCACAATGCCACCTAGGTTATCGGCAGAGCCAAAAAGCCCGTGCAGCATCAATAAAGGCTCACCTTCTCCCAGTGTGCGGTAAAAAAGATCCATTATTTCAAAATCCTGTCAACACACACTGCACTGTGCCCAAGAGGGCCATTCCCTTGGCCAAATCCCGGTGCTTTCTCAATTGCTTCCCTAACAAAAGCATGCCCGCGGCGAAAAGCAAGCTCAAGGCCATCCCCTCTCGCCAAACCTGTTGCAATGGCACTTGCTAATGTACAGCCCGTACCGTGGGTATGACGCGTATGCAAGCGACGGCTCTCAATTTCAACTATGCCTCCATCCTGCGTGAGCAAGGTGTCCACAAGCCAGTCTGAGGTCAGATGCCCCCCTTTCAGTAAAACCGCGCGCGGCCCCATGCCCAGCAATATTTCCCCTGCCCTCTGCAGGTCTGATACTGTTTCAATGTCAATACCAGTCAAAATAGCCGCTTCGGGAATATTGGGGGTAATCAGAGAAGCTATAGGCAGTAAATGCTCTTTCAAATATGCAATAGCTTTTGTCTCAATGAGAATATCCCCAGACGTGGCAACCATTACTGGGTCAACAACGATACCCCCGGTAAAATTCGCCTCCTTCAGACATATGACTAAACTAGCCATCACTTGAGCATCATGCAGCATGCCTGTTTTAATCATGTCTGCGCCAATGTCCGAAAGCACGGCTTCCATCTGGCTTTTTACAAAAGCCGCAGGTATAGGCATCACATCTGTTACACCCTGCGTATTTTGAACTGTGAGCGCTGTAAGTGCAGTGGCCGCATAACCCCTAAGCGCCGTAATTGTTTTAATATCAGCCTGAATGCCTGCGCCGCCAGATGGGTCTGACCCTGCAATAACGAGGACCCTGCCCTGATGTGCACCCGCAACTGGCCCTGGCGACCCACTAACCATTAAGCAACCGCTTCAATTTCGGTGCATATGCTCTCAACAATGTCTGATATTTGGCGGGCATCATCACCTTCAGCCATTACACGAACAAGCGGTTCTGTCCCTGACTTACGGATCACCAACCGGCCACTGCCCTTCAGCGCCGTTTCTGCGTGGGAAACTGCCTGCTTCACATTGTCAGCTGATAATGGGTCTCCCCCCTGATAGCGTACATTTTTTAAAAGCTGGGGCACGGGTTCAAACAACTTACATGCCTTCGAGGCAACAACACCTTGGCGTATAATTTCTGTAATAACCTGAAGCCCCGACACAAGACCGTCACCTGTTGTGCTAAAGTCACTCAAGATAATGTGACCAGACTGTTCGCCGCCGACATTAAAACCATCCCGTCGCATTTTTTCAACAACATACCGGTCACCAACTTGGGTACGCTCTAAGGTCAACCCTTCGGATTGCATAAGGCGTTCCAGCCCCAAGTTTGACATAACCGTCGATACAAGGCCTCCACCTTGCAAAACACCTCTTTTGTGCCAGTTCAAAGCAATGAGCGCCATAATCTGATCCCCGTCAATGATCTGGCCTTTTTCATTGCAGAGAATGAGCCTGTCTGCATCACCGTCAAGGGCAATGCCAAGATCGGCACCCGTTGCTACAACCCGGTCACACATTTGCTCAGGGTGCGTAGAGCCACAGCCATCATTAATATTAAACCCATCAGGGTTTATCCCCATAGCAACCACATCCGCGCCCAATTCCCAAAGCACCTCAGGCGCAACTTTATAGGCTGCTCCATTTGCACAATCGACAACAACTTTGAAACCGTCGAAAGTAATGCCTGACGGAACAGTTGATTTAGCAAACTCAATATACCGACCCCGCGCATCTTCCATTCGTGTTGCACGGCCAAGATGCTCCGATGATACAAGAATGTCATTCACCCCGTTATCAACGAGCTTCTCAATATGTTTTTCTTGTTTGTCCGAAAGCTTATATCCGTCAGGACCGAAGAATTTAATGCCGTTATCATAATGAGGGTTATGACTGGCTGAAATCATAACGCCAATATCAGCCCGCAGTGATTTGACCAATAAGGCAATCGCCGGGGTTGGTATGGGGCCTACCATAAAGACATCCATGCCAGCAGCCACAAAACCCGCCGCGAGGGCTGGCTCAAACATATAACCCGAGCGGCGCGTGTCTTTGCCAATCACTACCCTGTGCACATGGTCACCGCGTGTAAAAGTGCGGCCTGCTGCCAACCCAATGCGCATTGCAATGTCTGGCGTCATATGACCTTTATTGACGGTACCCCTGATACCATCTGTGCCAAAATACTTACGGCTCATACTTCATATTCCCTCAAAACCACTCGTTTTTTTGCAGCATAACGGGTTTATGAAAGGCCGTCCATCATCGCAGCGTCTTTAAAGGCCTGCACTAAAGATAGCGCTTGCTTTGTTTCAGCAACATCATGAACCCGCACAATCTGCGCCCCTAGTTCCACCGCTTTCATAGCGGCTGCAAGGGAAGCCGGCAATCGTTTACTTGGGTCAGTTTCTCCGGATATTGCACCAATGAAGCTTTTTCTTGAAGCCCCAAACAAAAGAGGGCATCCCAGCGTGTGCAACAAAGGTAGCCCATTAATGAGCGCCAAATTATCCTGCACCATACGTTTGCCAAAGCCTATGCCCGGATCAAGAATGAGGCGAGACCGTTCAATACCCGCCGCTTCGCACGCTGCAACACGTTCCTTAAGATAGTCGAAGACATCCAGTAGCGTATTATTATAGCTGGGGCTGTCCTGCATAGTTTCAGGATCGCCCTTTGAATGCATCAAAATAACGGGTGCGCCAGATGCGGCTGCAACAGCCATACTCTCAGGGTCATATGTCAAGGCCGTTACATCATTGATAATATGCGCTCCGGCGTTCAACGCCTTTTCCATAACAAAAGAATGCCGCGTATCAATGGATAAAGGAATAAAATGCTCTTGAAGCGCCTCAATCACAGGCACAACACGGTCAGCTTCCTCCCCTTCCCATACAGGTTCAGCCCCGGGGCGAGTACTTTCTCCCCCAATGTCAATAATATCAGCACCCTCAGCAGCCATATGTAGGGCGTGTTCCACAGCTTTCCCCGGGTCAACAAAATTTCCACCGTCCGAGAAACTATCCGGCGTTACATTCAGCACCCCCATAATCAGGGGACGGCTGTAATGTAAACGCTTGTCAAGCCGCGGTAAGGGTATAGGCATGCGTGGCACCGCAAGCCCAGACAGCTGTGTCAGAATTTGTTCGGCAACTGGCCGGGCGGCCTGTGCTGCCCCGTTTCTTAATTCAGCCGCCGTTGCATGTTGATCAATCAAAATATCGCCGCCCAGTCGGGCAATAAACCGAAATCCTGAAAACATTAAGCCAGTGCCCGCGAAAGGCACTGCACGATCATCCCTAAAAACAGGACCGACGGGTACAAGATAAACCCTTGTCCCGTCGGCTAATTGTTTTAAATCGTCTAAGCGCACCCAAGCTTAGCCTTCTGGCTGAGGCTTGCCGTGATCAATCCCCGCTGATGGTACAGCTGAGGGTTTGGCCGGCGGCACTGAAGGGGTTGTACCTGACTTTTTCGGTTTTTGACGAATGGGTTCTCCGCGCAGCAATGCATCAATTTCTTCGCCAGAAAGCGTTTCATACTCAAGAAGTGCTTTTGCAAGAATATGAAGTGAATCAATATGTTCCGACAAGATTTTCTTGGCCCGGTCGTTTGCCCCCTCAACAAAAGCTCTGATTTCTTCATCAATAACTTTTGCTGTGGCACCCGACACATTTTGTTGTTTAGCAACAGAATGCCCAAGGAAAACCTCTTGCTCGTTCGCGGCATATTGTAGCGGACCAAGCTTATCCGACATCCCCCACTGGGTTACCATGTTTCGAGCCAAATTGGTCGCATACTGGATGTCGCTAGAGGCACCCGATGTAACCTTATTATGACCAAAGATAATTTCCTCAGCTACACGGCCACCCATAGCAATCGCAAGATTGTCATGCATCTTTTCACGACTCTGCGAATATTCGTCGCGCTCCGGTAAACGCATTACCATGCCAAGGGCTCGCCCACGAGGAATAATCGTCGCCTTGTGAATTGGGTCAGCTGATGGACAGTGCACAGAAACAAGCGCATGGCCCCCTTCATGATACGCTGTAAGTTTTTTCTCATCGTCAGTCATGACCATTGAACGGCGCTCAGACCCCATCATAACCTTGTCTTTAGCGTCTTCAAATTCTTGCATAGCAACAACTTTTTTACCGCGCCGCGCCGCAAGCAACGCAGCTTCATTCACAAGGTTCATCAAATCTGCACCCGAGAAACCGGGCGTACCTCGCGCAATTGTATTCACAAGTACATCTGGTGCCAACGGCACCTTTTTCATGTGCACATTTAGAATTTTCTCACGGCCATCAATGTCCGGGTTTGGCACTACAACTTGCCGGTCAAAACGGCCCGGACGCAAGAGCGCAGGGTCAAGAACATCAGGGCGGTTTGTTGCCGCAATGATAATAATCCCTTCGTTTGCTTCAAAGCCATCCATTTCAACAAGAAGCTGATTAAGCGTTTGCTCACGCTCATCATTACCGCCACCAAGGCCCGCACCACGGTGGCGACCAACAGCATCAATCTCGTCAATAAAGATAATACAGGGAGCATTTTTCTTGGCTTGCTCGAACATGTCACGGACACGGCTGGCCCCGACACCTACAAACATTTCAACAAAGTCAGACCCTGAAATCGTGAAGAACGGTACATTTGCCTCGCCGGCTATGGCACGAGCAAGGAGCGTTTTACCTGTACCCGGAGGGCCAACAAGCAAAGCACCTTTTGGTATTCTACCGCCAAGACGCTGAAATTTCTGAGGGTCTTTTAGAAAATCAACAATTTCCTCAAGCTCTTCTTTTGCTTCTTCAATACCGGCAACATCCTCAAATGTTACACGGCCCTGTTTTTCTGTCAGTAAGCGCGCGCGGCTTTTACCAAAGCCCATAGCGCCACCACCGCCGCCTTTGCCCTGCATTTGGCGCATGAAGAAAATCCATATGCCAATGATAAGCAGAAAGGGCAGCATAGAAAAAAGCAGATTTGCTAGAAAGCTTTGTTCTTCTTTAATTTCTTTGAAATCAACACCGTTCGTACGCAAGATGTCATATAATTCAGGATGGAAAACAGGTTTAATTGCTTTCTCAACTGTACCATTTGTGGTTTTAAATTGAATGTCCTGGCCATTTATTTCAGCAGATTGCACCTGACGCTGCTCTACTGCTTCCAGAAACTTGCTATAGCTTACTTCAGGTACTCGGCTGTTGCCACCCTGAAACATCTGGAAAAGCGCGATCAAAAGGATGACAATTCCACCCCACACAAGCGCATTTCGCATTAAACCATTCACTATATTGCCTTTCCTTTGCTGTCACGCCTTACTGTGGCGCTTGGCAAGTAACTGTCATTGTTATTATGCTCACCCCTTCAAATAAGGACTAAGCCTTTATATGCAAGAGGGAGAGCCAAACTCAAGCTCACTTTTATTCAAAATGCTCCTGCTTGGAAACACCTCAAATATACCAGTTTCATGGGTATTGTAACCCAAATGAGGTACAGCCTGCAATTCACTTCCCTTATATATAGCGGGAAGCGTCAAACATGCTAACCTTGGTGCAGAAACTTGGTCAAAATCAGGCATCGCTGCTTTTAACTTTGACCAACCACCCTCACCTAAAACTGAAACTTTCAGCCCCGAAATATCACCCTTCGCATGAATTGCAAACCGGTTATCCCAAATAGCTGATTTATCAAGATAAATTTCATCCCGAACAGCTGAAAGCTCCCGCGTTATTAACACATGGCTTTCATTAAACGGCGAAAACTGCGCGCCGTATAAAGTCTGTCCTTTAAAATTATTCTTTAGTAGGGCCGTATATAACCGCATGAGTTTTTCCATACGGGGAACATAATTGCCACCACTTATATACCGGCAAAGCGAGGATAGCCCGCGCAGGACTGTTTCCTCAGGCGCACCCTGGAGTTCAGAAAACCTGAGCATTACATACCCCTCGGGGGCAAGCTGAATTGCTTTCTTTAACCAGACCGTCTCATAATGCTCAAGAGCGTGTCGCGTTCGCCGCATACGATCGGCTGTTGCTGCTAAACGCTCAACAGTTAAGCCATCAACTGGTGGATTTGCCAGAAGGGCGCGGATTTGCACCCGGTCAAATTTGGTTAGTTTGTTACTTGGATCATCGATCCAGCTTTGCCCGAGCGTCTCTAGCGCCTCAATGACTTCTGTTTTGCGGTAACCGAGTAACGGGCGCACAAGCGAAACGCCGTCGCCTAAGTCACGCGTAGCTGCCATACCAGCAAGGCCGTATACCCCGCTGCCCCGAGCGAGGCGCAACAATAATGTTTCCGCCTGATCATCCATATGATGCCCAACCGCAAGGAAAGATACATCATTGTCGTGGCACCAATGCCGCATCAGCTCATACCGTGCTTCGCGGGCCTCTGCTTGAATGTTAGCGGTCGGCTTGTCACCGTCCCAGCGCAAGGTAACATGATTAATGCCATGTGTATGGCACACCTCTGCAACAAATTTTGCCTCTGCTGCAGCCTCAGGCCGTAAAGCATGGTCAACAGTGATTGCTGTTACAGCAAAAGCCGGTGCTGTCAGCAGTAAAAGACACAAACTATCCGCCCCCCCTGACACTCCTACAGCAAGCTTTTGTCCTCTCTTAATACCATAGTGCTGATACTGTGCGACCAAACCATCTGTACTTAAGGGCATATCATTTCTCGCGCACCGCCCGCTAACTGCAGTTAGCTTTTTTACCAATATCCTCGGCGCGGCGGACTAACCTTGCTGGTACACCAGCAGAAACACGCCGAAACTCTGCCAAAGCATTACAGGCATCACTGTTACTTTCAAGCCTCACGAGGACTTCGGCAAGATCAACAAGCGCGTCTGCCCTTTTCGGGTGATTTGGGTGGTCTTCAATAAGCGAAAACAACTGTTGTGCCGCCAGACCATTTTTGCCCTGCTGTAAATGAATGCGCCCCAACCAAAATTTTGCATTTCCTACAAGGCTATCCTCGGGGTTGTGTTTAATGAATTTTTCCATCGCTTCTCGACCACTATCCAGATCATTTTTCTGAATGAAGCCAAAAGCGTATTTATACTGGGTTGCGCTGTCACCCTCAGGCAGCTCAACGGTTTTTTCTTCTGGTTCGGGTGTTTTTACAGCAGCAACTGCTGGTACAGGTGCTTCTTGTGCAGAAAGAGCTGGTGTCTTCGACGTCGCATTCAGCATGTCTTCACGCTGTAGTGCCATTTCTTTTCTGAGCATTTCTAGTGATTGCTCAAACTGCCTTTGTTTGAATTCAAACTCCTCCAGACGGCCCGTTAATTGCCGCATTTGGCGCTCTATACCTCCAATTTTTGCAGAAAGGTCTGCGACCAATCGGCGATCATCTACAGAATCATTTTCTGCCGGGCTGACAACACCGTCCGAGGCACTAATCCCCATACGAGCCTGCACGGCCTTTAGTTTACGCTCCAATACATCAATACGTGCTGTATTAACTGCATTACTGGTTTGCGCCCAAACAGGGGGGGCAACAGTCATCGCCATGACCAGCAACATGACCAGCAGCACGGCGATAAAACTGGAAGAAAAAAACGATGCGCTCACTCTCATACTCAGGCCTCCTGCGGATCATTATGCGTATATAGTATGGTCAAATAAAGACAGCCCCGCCCCGGTTAACCGGGAACGGGGCCATATATTTCATTCAGACGGAGCAGTCTTAGCCGATAACAAGAACACCCCGACGGTTTTGATCATGCTGGTTAACAGCCGCTGGCCGCTCTTTACCATAGCTGATTGTGCGCAAGCGGCTTGCAGGCACACCAAGAGCAATCAGGTAATTTTTAACAGCAGACGCACGACGATCACCAAGTGCAAGGTTATACTCACGTGTACCACGCTCATCACAGTGACCTTCAACAGTCGCCCGTGCGCGTGAATAATGCATGAGCCACTCAGCTTGTTTTGCAAGTTTTGTACGAGCACTATCCGTCAACTCTGAGCTATCATAAGCAAAGAATACACGGTCTGTCCCGGCATACATAGCAAGACCACTCTGCGAAGAACCACCCCATTTCTGGGCATCCAATTCTTCAGCTGAAAGCTGCGGTACAACCACAGGATCTGGCTTACTACTACTCTCTGCAGCAACAGGCGCTACGGGCTCTGCAACCGTAGGAGCAGGTTCTGCATCCTTTTTTGAACATGCTGCAAGAACAAGTGCAGCTACGGAAATTAGGGCGATATTCTTGCCCAGACGCATGGACATCATTAGTGCTCCCTCCAACGGATTGGGGTTCCCCCAGTAAATACATAATCGCAACAAACTTTTCTGAAAGTTTCACAAACCCTTGTTGCATTCCCGCTAACTATAGAACGCGTTTCACAAAGGATCAAGCGTTCAAAATAGGCCAAACACTTGTTACTGCGTGAATTTTTCGTGAAATACACTCTAAAGGCCAAAAATCACTGAGGAAGCAGGGCACTTGCCATGGTTCCAAAAGCGAAAATAGCAATGAGTCCAGCTGAGCCGTGATTTATGGTGACAAGAAGTTGATCATTAAATTTATTGCCAAAAAAGGCCGCCCCCCAAACGAGCGCTGCCCACCACAGCGCCGCACCAAGAAAAACACCTGCCACAAGGTATATTGCAGCCTCAGCAATAAGCATATTATCCCCAGAAAGCCCAAAGCCCGCTAGCGTATAAAGCGCGAGAAACCCAAGGAAAACACCCGGGTTAGCAAGCGTCATCAAGAGAGCCCCAAGCAACCCACGTTTCACGCCGCCACTTTCCGGCGAATCAGACAAATGCGGATGACTTTTCCAAATTCGAAAGGCAAAGACAAACATAATAAGGCCCCCCACAATTTTCAGGGAAACCATATGTGCTTCGATTAAAACAAAAACCGCATTCAGCCCAAAGGCCGCTAAAGCGGCATAGAATGTATCCCCCAGCGCAGCGCCTAAACCAATTATAAACCCATCAACAGCGCGACCAAATAGCGCACGCCTGAGGCAAATAATATTTATGGGCCCAACCGGAGCAGACAGAGCAATACCAAACCCCAAACCCCACAATAAATATTCTAATGCGTGCGTCACAGCCTGTTACTATGCCTTTATTTTCTAGCAGTGGCTTTATCTTACACCATAAAAACTGCTTCATATGACCTTAGAGAATCATTCTACGTAACAGCACACCACATACTAGGGCTTATGGTATCCGCTAAATTGCCATGACAGAGTTTCTCCAGCTTGATATGGAATAATATAAGTATTCCCATACGCAAGCGAATCTGGCACTTTTGTATTTTTACGCTCCAAAACAATCTTTTTTGTATTGAGTGGCAGCTTATAAAAGCGCGGCCCATTTTCACTAGCGAAGGCTTCAAACTTATCAAGCGCGCCTTCCTCGTCAAATGTTTTGGCATAACTTTCAATGGCAAAAGGCGCATTGAAAATACCTGCGCAGCCACACGCTGATTGTTTATTTTCAACTGTATGCGGCGCCGAATCAGTCCCCAGAAAAAATTTGGCAGACCCTGATGTCGCGGCTTTACGCAGAGCAAGCCTGTGTGTCTCCCGCTTAATGATTGGCAAACAATAAAAGTGTGGTTTGATACCCCCCACAAGCATTATATTACGGTTATATTCCAAATGATGCGGCGTTATTGTTGCCGCAACATTCGGGCTGCTTTCCTCCACAAAGGCAACCGCTTCTGCCGTTGTAATATGCTCAAAAACCACCTTTAACTCAGGAAAATCGGCGACCACCTTCATTAGGGTCGTATCAATAAACACCGCTTCTCTGTCAAAAACATCAATATGGCTGTCCGTCACCTCACCGTGCACAAGAAGCGGCATACCAATGCGCTGCATAACCTCCAGCACAGGGTATATATGCTGGATGTTCGTGACCCCATGGCTGGAGTTTGTGGTGGCATTAGCTGGATAAAGTTTGCAGGCAGTGAAAATGCCCGAGCTAAAACCTCGCTCCACTTCTGCAGCCTCTATTGTGTCGGTTAAATAACATGTCATAAGCGGGGTAAAATCTATCCCCTCGGGTATCACAGCCGTTATTCGGTCACGGTATGCGATACCCGCCGTTACGGTTGTGACGGGCGGGGAAAGGTTTGGCATAATTATAGCCCGTGCAAACTGGCGCGCGGTATAGCCCGCAACATTTGCAAGCATACTGTCATCTCGCAAATGTACATGCCAGTCATCCGGTTGCCGCATTATCATACGGTCTGGTTTTTCGGTGTCATTTTTCGAAAGGTTGCCAATACTGGACATTGTCATGGAATATACCCGGTCATACTAACTTAGACTGCTCTGTTCGTTGTTGTAACGGGCTAGGCTCCCGCTTACAACTTGAAACAACTTTTTCATTGCATGATATACCTCTTGTATACATCTCTTGAATACTGGCAATAAGTCGTTATCTCTTCTTGGTGACATTTCATGCCACAGGAACCTCTAGCCAACATAGGTTGAAATAATATGACAGCAAAAATCCTGCACCTTAAAAATAGAGGTGTTATCCGTGTTGCAGGCACCGAAGCTGTTGGGTTTCTGCAAGGTCTGGTCACCAATGATGTTGCAAAAGTTACGGCTGAGAATGCCCTTTATGCAGCAATGCTCACTCCTCAAGGTAAATTCATGTATGACATGATTATCTCAGCTAACAAGGATAGCTTACTGCTTGACGTTGAGGCAGACCGTAAAGCTGACTTATACCGCCGTTTAATGATGTATAAACTGCGCGCGGATGTCACCTTAACGGATGAACCTCTAAAGGTTTGGGCCTTGATTGACGGCAACCCTGAACAGGGTGTTTGTTACAATGATCCGCGTCATAAATCCCTCCACAAACGGGTTATTGCAGCAGAAAACCCGGCACCCGGCGCAGCGCCGTTACAGTATGATGCATACGAAGAACGCCGTATTCGCAACGGTGTGCCAGATGGCAGCCGTGACATGGCTGTGGAGAAATATTTTTGGCTGGAAACAAACGCTGAAAAGCTGAACGGCGTCTCCTTCACAAAGGGCTGTTATGTTGGACAAGAGTTAACGGCCCGCATGAAGCACCGTACGACCCTAAAAAAACTCATTGTGCCGGTGAAATTTGACGGTGTGGCTCCCAAAACGGGCACAGTCATTAAAACTGATACAGAAAAAACAGTTGGGGAAGTCCATTCCAGCACAGGCCCATACGCCCTCGCCTATATGCGTCTTGAATATAAAGACATGATACTCCGTGCGGACAATCAAGCCTTATCGCTCATTTAAACAAAGTATCATTTCTTTAAGACCTGCCTCCTAAACTAATGAAAATTTATTTTCTTTAGGGTCACAATATCAAGCAGGCAAGGCCTTATGCAGCGCTTTCGATCACTATTCTTTTTTACAGGCATACTATATTGCCTGCTATCAGCCAGCGTACCGGCAACCGACAAACCCACAATAACGTGGCTTTCAACAGACTGGGAGCCTATCTGGATTAGAAAAGGCCCTTTGGCTGACCAAGGATATGCCCAGTCTATTGAACGTCTGGTCCAGAAGAAGTTACCTAATTATACCCATAAAAACCAAAGGATAGTAAGTGTTCGCACCTACTCCATTTTAAAAACTAAAGAATCTTGTTTTTCCGTATCTGCCTATAAGGGTGCAGATTTACCTAAAGAGCAAAGGAAAGGGCTTCTCTGGAGCGCGCCAAATTCTATCTTTTTTTACCATGGTCTTATTGCCCACAATGATGCCGTTCCCGTCATTTCACGGCATATGGAAGATGGGTACGTCAATCTTGCCTCTCTTGTGGGTGATGAAAATTTAATCGGATTGTATCAGCCTGGGCGGGTCTATAGCAGATGGATTACTCCTATTTTGTCTAATGAAAGAAACCAAACTAATTTGTTCCGGTGGTCAAGCAATCTGGACTTGGCAGAACGCATCTTTAGAATGCTAAAAGCAAAAAGAATGGATTACACTATCGATTATAGTTTCCTGCTCAAATTTCATGAGGAAACAAGTGGAGAAGTGAGCCAATATACATATCTCCCCCTCTTAGAGCATCGCAATACTATTGGGTTATCCTCTTTTGTTTGCAAAGACAGTGAAATAGGCAGAGCCTTAATTAGAGACATCAACAAAATACTGATCCGTCTCAGGAAAACAGAAGAATATAAAAGATTGAGTAGCAGGTGGTTAATCCCCAAAGGGTATGAAAACCTATATTGGGATTACTGGCAAACAGCCCTTCTACCCCTTGAAGAATAACACTGATTGATTTCTGATTGATTTCTGGCGAAAGATATGATGCTTTTTATGCGGAGGCATGCCATGAAAAATTCAAGAAAACATAAAATCGATACTAATCGGCGCGACCATGACCGGAAAAATATCATTTTACTCGCACTGACGATTGTTGCGGTTATCGCAATTGTCTATTTTTCCTGAAGGTTGTTCTAAAGGGTATAAGCCACATTGGCAGACGCGCGTCTAAAAATGGACGGCAACCGCGCCCCCCATTCATGAATGTTATGAGCCTTAGCTTTTAAGAGCTGCCTGTGCCGCTGCCAATCGCGCAATCGGCACCCGGAAAGGCGAGCAAGATACATAATCAAGCCCCACATTATGACAAAACTCCACAGACGCCGGATCGCCGCCGTGCTCACCGCAAATACCAAGCTTAAGCTCTGGTTTTGTCGAACGCCCACGCTCCGCCCCAAGCTTGACAAGTTCTCCAACACCCTCTTGGTCAATGGAGACAAAAGGGTCCTGCGCGAAAATATCTTTCTTGACATATTCATCAAGAAAACGCGCTGCATCGTCCCGGCTGATACCAATCGTTGTCTGCGTTAAATCATTTGTTCCAAAGGAGAAAAAGTCAGCCGACCGTGCAATGGTGGCTGCTTGAAGAGCCGCACGAGGAAGCTCGATCATCGTACCAACCATATAATTAACACGATTGCCTTTTTCGGCAAAAACCTCTTCCGCAACAGCTTCAACACGGGCGCGCAGCATGGCAAGTTCTTTTTCCGTTGCCACAAGCGGGATCATAATTTCGGGGACAACAGTGTCGCCCGTTTCAGCTTCCACCGCGAGCGCCGCTTCAAAAATTGCCCGCGCCTGCATCTCATAAATTTCAGGGTATGTAATACCAAGTCGACAACCCCGGTGACCCAGCATCGGGTTAAACTCATGCAAATCACTTGCACGTCGCTTGAGAATGGCAACATCAACCCCGATCGCATCAGCAACGGCTGTGAACTCGCTTTCCTCATGCGGCATAAACTCATGGAGTGGTGGGTCCAACAAGCGGATCGTTACAGGCAGGCCGTACATTATTTTGAAAATTTCTTCAAAGTCACTGCGCTGCATTGGCAGGAGTTTCGTGAGGGCTTTTTTACGGCCAGAAAGGTCTTCCGCTAGGATCATCTGACGCACAGCAACAATGCGCTCTCCCTCAAAAAACATATGCTCGGTCCGGCACAGGCCTATACCCTCAGCCCCAAATTCACGCGCTGTTGCAGTATCATGCGGCGTGTCAGCATTTGTGCGTACATTCATAGTGCGATATGCATCAGCCCACGCCATCAATTTGGAAAAGTCACCAGACAATTCAGGCTGGAGCGTTTTAACGGCACCCACCATTACATCACCGTTTGAGCCATCAATTGTAAGAATATCGCCGCGTTTAATTTCCCGGCCCATACAGGTCATAATACCGGCTTTGCCGTCAATGCGCAGTTGCCCAGCCCCAGACACACACGGACGGCCCATACCGCGTGCCACAACCGCCGCATGGCTTGTCATGCCGCCGCGGGCGGTTAAAATACCTTTTGCCGCATGCATCCCGTGAATATCCTCGGGTGATGTCTCAACCCGGCAAAGAATAACATCTTTGCCTTGTTTGGCGAGTTTCTCTGCCTCATCGGCGTCAAACACCACTTCACCCGATGCAGCACCGGGGGACGCAGGCAAACCTCGTGTGTAAATATCGCGCGTCGCATCGGGGTCAAGGGTTGGATGCAAAAGCTGATCAAGCGCCGCCGGCTCCACACGCATAACAGCGGTCTTTTCGTCAATAAGACCATCAGCCACCATTTCAACCGCAATTTTAAGGGCGGCCTTCGCTGTGCGCTTGCCTGCTCGCGTTTGAAGCATCCAAAGCTTGTTGTGCTGCACGGTAAACTCAATGTCCTGCATGTCGCGGTAATGCTGTTCCAGCTTGTCAAAAACATCTGCAAGTTGGCTAAAAACCGCCGGCATGCTTTCTTCCATGGAAGGCGCCGTACCGCCCGCTGCTTCGCGGGCGCGTTTGGTCAAGTTTTGCGGCGTACGAATACCCGCCACCACATCTTCGCCCTGCGCATTGATCAGATATTCGCCGTAATATTCATTGTCCCCGGTTGACGGGTCACGGGTAAAGGCAACCCCGGTTGCGGAAGTATCGCCCATATTACCAAATACCATCGCCTGCACATTGACCGCTGTGCCCCATTCTTCAGAAATATTATTCAGCTTGCGGTACACTTTGGCGCGGTCAATTTGCCAGCTACCAAACACGGCATCAATTGCCCCCCAAAGCTGCTCACGCACATCTTGTGGGAACGGGCGCCCAAGCTCTTCTTCGGTTTTGGCTTTAAACGCCAGTGCCAGCGCCTTCCAGTCATCCGCGTCAAGGTCGGTATCAAGGTCAACACCCTTGTCTTCCTTGTGGATTTCAATGAGTTCCTCGAAATGATAATGGTCCACCCCCAGCACGACATCACTATACATTTGGATAAAGCGGCGGTAGCTGTCCCACGCAAAACGGCGGTTCTCGCTGTTTGCCGCAAGGCCGCGCACTGTTTCGTCGTTTAAGCCAAGGTTCAAGACCGTGTCCATCATGCCCGGCATGGAAACCCGCGCACCCGACCGCACAGAAACCAAAAGCGGGTTAGAGGCATCACCAAATTTCGCACCAACGCTTGCTTCAATACGAGAAATGGCCGCATCCACTTCCGCCGTGAGCGTTTCTGGATAATTGCGGCCATTTTTGTAATAATATGTGCACACTTCGGTGGTGATGGTTAATCCCGGTGGCACTGGTAAACCGAGCGACGCCATCTCAGCAAGGTTTGCGCCTTTACCCCCCAGAAGATTTTTCATGTCAGCCCGGCCTTCCGCCGCACCGTCACCAAAACTATAAACCCATTTGGTCATGTCTCTAACAGTCCTTCATCGCGTGGTTTCTGTCCCTGTAGGCCACGCATGTGGATCATATTAAAAGGGCGGCGTTTTTTTCTACTCGCCCCTGGCTTAAGTTTCAGCCCTCAATCAGGCCGAAGTCGGCAACGGTGTTAACCGCTGCACGAATTTCCGATAGAAGCGCAAGGCGGTTTTGCCGCACTTTCGCTTCGTCTGCATTCACAATTACTTTATCGAAGAAAGCATCAATAGGCGCGCGCAATGTACTAAGCGCAGCCATCGCCTTTTCAAAATCTTCCGTTTCAAGCGCCGCTGTCGCGTCAGCTTTCGCCGCAGCAAGCGCATCCGCGAGTGTTTTTTCTTCTACGAGATCAAGAAGCGCCGCATTCACCGCGCCATCATAGTCTACCTGATCTTTCTTCTCTTCTTTATCAACAATATTGATGGCTCGCTTGTAACCTGCCAACAAATTAATACCATCGTCAGTCTGCAAAAAATCACTAAGTGCAGTAACACGCTTTTTTAGTCGTGCCAGGTCGCTTTCGAGACTACTGGTGCCTGACATATAGATGGTCATGCATGCATTTACATAATCGTGCCGCATACCCTGATCTTTAAACTGTACTACCATGCGATCATGGAAAAACACGACCAGATCATCTCTAATAGAGCTAAACGTATTGGCATCAAACTTATGAAGCTTAGCCGCAAATTCAAAAATATTCCGCAATACAAATTTTAAGTCATTCTCAGTGATCAATCGTATCACACCGAGCGCAGAGCGGCGAAGGGCGAAGGGGTCTTTGGAGCCCGTTGGTTTTTGGTCAATACCGAAGAAACCAACAAGCGTGTCGAGTTTTTCAGCAAGCGCTACAGCCACCGAAACAGGCGCTGACGGGCACTCATCTGACGGTCCTGCTGGGGCATAATGGTCGCGGATTGCATCAGCGACAGCATCGCTTTCGCCCTGCGCTTTTGCGTAATAGCGGCCCATAATGCCTTGAAGGCTCGCGAACTCATTCACCATATTGGAAACAAGGTCAGCTTTCGCCAGTTCCGCCGCGCGCTCCGCTTCATCAGCATCACAGCCCGGAATAAAGTCAGCGAGATACCGCGACAGTTTCTTCATCCGCTCAACACGGTCAGACACCATGCCCAGCTCTTTGTGGAACACAATATCACTCAGCGCCGGCAGATTATCATCAAGCTTGCGCTTCAAGTCCTGTTCCCAGAAGAATTTGGCGTCTGCAAGGCGCGCGGTTAGAACGCGTTCGTTCCCCGCAGCAACTATGGCGCCGCCGTCAGAGGCTTTAATATTGGAAACCGTAATGAAGAAAGGCGCGAGCTTGCCTGTCTTTGGGTCGCGAGTTACAAAATACTTTTGATCCTTCTTCATGGTCAGGATCAGCACTTCTTCCGGCACTTCCATAAAGGCAGCATCAAAACCACCGATCAGCGGCACAGGCCATTCAACAAGGCCTGCCACTTCTGCGAGAAGACCACGATCTTCAATCCACTCAACACCCTTGCCAGCAGAAAGCTTTTTACATTCAGCTTCAATCAGCGCAGCGCGGTCAGCCGGGTCAAGCATGACCTTATGGTCAGCGAGCTTGGCTTTATAATCAGCAAAATCCGTAACAGCGAACTCGTCCGCGCCCATAAAACGGTGGCCGCGCGTTGTGTTACCGGCCTTAAAACCATCAACATCAAACGCAACAGTTTCACCGCCAAACACAGCAAGAATGCTGTGAAGCGGGCGTACCCACTTGAGCAATGAACTGCCCCAACGCTGGCTTTTCGGCCACGGGAAGTTACGGATCGTTGCTTCGACCGCTTCCGCGATTACATCCGTTGCAGCACGGCCCGGTTTTTCAATTTTCGCGTAGAAGAAAGTACCTTTCTTCTCTTCGCGTTCTTCAAGCTGGTCCCATGTGACACCAGCGCCGCGCATAAAGCCTTCAAGCGCTTTCTCGGGCGCGCTTGTGCTTGGGCCTCGGCGTTCTTCGCTGATATCAGGCGTTGCGGTTGGCACACCTGTAACAACAAGTGCGAGGCGGCGCGGTGTCGCGTATGCATCGGCCGCATCAAACGTTAAGCCTGCATCTTTAAGTGCCTTAGTGATCATTGACTTAAGATCATCAGACGCTTTTTTCTGCATACGTGCAGGAATTTCTTCTGAGAATAATTCGATAAGAAGCTCAGCCATGATTATGCCTCCCACTCGAAGTCACGCGTCCAACGCTCGGCGTTCTTTTCAATCCATTTTTCACAGCACCCTTTTGCAAGGTCGCGTACACGGCCAATATAAGCCTGTCGTTCCGTTACCGAAATAACACCGCGCGCATCAAGCAAGTTGAAGGTGTGGCTAGATTTAATGCATTGCTCGTAAGCAGGAAGAGGCAAGCCAGCCTCCAGAAGCCTTGCGCATTCATCTTGTGCTTTTTTGAAATCGTCAAACAGCTTTTCGGTGTTTGCATGTTCAAAATTATAAGCTGATTGCTGGCGCTCGTTCTCCTGAAATATATCGCCGTAGGTCATGGCTTGTTCGCCTTGACCGCCATTATAGTCAAGGTCATAAACATTATCGACGCCCTGTACAAACATCGCCAAACGCTCAAGCCCGTAGGTAAGCTCGCCAGACACAGGCTTACAGTCATAGCCACCCATTTGCTGGAAATAGGTGTACTGGCTGACTTCCATGCCGTCGCACCAGACCTCCCAGCCAAGACCCCAAGCGCCGAGTGTCGGGCTTTCCCAGTCGTCTTCTACAAAGCGAAAATCATGCAGGTTTTTATCAAGGCCTATTGCCTCTAAGCTGCCGAGATATAGCGCCTGCATGTTTGCGGGACTTGGTTTTAATATCACCTGAAACTGGTAATAGTGCTGCAAGCGCATCGGGTTTTCACCGTAGCGACCGTCGGTTGGACGGCGACATGGCTGCACAAAAGCAGCATTCCATGTTTCAGGGCCAAGCGCTTTTAGCGTTGTTGCGGTGTGGAAAGTACCAGCGCCCATTTCCATATCGTAAGGTTGCAAAATAGCGCAGCCTTGATCCGCCCAATATTTTTGCAGGGTCAGGATAATATTCTGGAACGGCATGCCGCCCGGTTTTTTGGAATTTTGTGCCATACTGACGCTTTTAACCGAATCTATAACTGAAATATTGCGGTGCAACCTAACGGCCCGCTAAAGCGCGGTCAAGCGATGCTATGGCATAAGGCGCGCTTTATTTTAAGGTGTGTAAGTTTCGCCTATGCAGTAACGACAATAGGGGCGCCTTTTGTTATGACAAAAGTATGCTCAAACTGGGCGCCGTGCCCCCCGTTTGACAGACGCAGTGTCCAGCCATCTTCATCCTCGACATAATGACGGCTTTTGGTTGTCAGGAACGGCTCGATTGTAATGACTTGGCCCTCAACCAGCTTTGTACGGTCACTGGGGTAATATAGGTTTGGCACTGTTGGTTCCTCATGGATCCATGCCCCCACACCATGCCCATTAAGCCCTTCAATAATTTGGAAGCCATGCTTTTGAGCTTCACGCTGGACTGTTTTACCAACAATATTGATAGGCTGGCCCGCGCGCGCGGCAAACATGGCTTTACGCTGGGCATCGCGCGTGGCATCCAAAAGTTTTTGCAATTCTGGTGCTATTTTCCCAACCGCGAAGCTTGCGCCGGTATCCGCAAAAATGCCGTTCTTTTCAGCGGACACGTCAATATTGACAAGCTGTCCTTCTTGAAGCGGTGTGTCTCCTGGAATACCGTGCGCTACCGCGTCCCCAACCGAAATACAGGTGTAGCCAGGAAAATCATACGCAAGCATTGGCGCTGACTGGGCCCCCGCCTCGCGAAGCATTTTGCCACCAATGGCATCAAGGTCCTTCGGGGTTACACCGGGCCTAACAGCCTCTCCCATTGTACGCAGAACATCGCGGCATATTGCACCAATCTCTTTTAATTTTTCTAGCTGGTCGGGGCCATCAATTGTCATAGGTTGGGTCTTTCTCATTGAGTAGGATGATAAGCGCCGAGGGAAAAGACGCGGCAGAGGGAAAACAAGCTATCAGGAAAAATTGGTAAGGGAAAAACGGTCGCGTGCAACCCGTGTTACCCATCAGTATTTCTCGGCGTACATTTTTGCTCACTTTTGCACACTTATGCTCACCTTTGCTCACCGGACGCACACTTATATCTCACCTTTTTCGCGGATGCGCTCGTGGTGTTGGATGACTTCGCGGATAATAAAATTGAGGAATTTCTCGCTGAATTCCGGGTCCAAATTCGCAGACTTAGCTAAAGTGCGCAGCCGCTCAACTTGCTCTTTTTCGCGGGCGGCATCCGCTGGTGGCAGGTCGTGCTCACGTTTATAATACCCCACTGCCTTGGTGATTTTAAAACGCTCCGCAAGCATAAACACCAGAGAAGCATCAATGTTATCAATGCTTTCGCGGTATTCTTTCAGCTGCTGTTTGTGTTTTTCCTCAACCGGCACTGCTTCTCTCCAACCTTAATTTTCAAACCCGGATACTGTATTTTAGCCCTGCTTTACGCCTAGAGGTTAGCCCTCAAAGACCAAATTTATGCCAAAATAGCCGTTCTTCTACCGCTGAGATCAAACCGTGTGGCATATCCGCTATTTTACCCATCTGGCTATCGCTACTAGCAAGCCCCAAAAGCCCACTCAGCCTTGGTTTTTTCTCGCTTACAAGGCGCATTTTTACCTTCTCACCAAACCGGTCACGCAGCACTGTGCGTACCTCACCAATATCATCAATAAGTCCAAGTTTCACAGCCTCCTGACCCGTGAAAACCTCGCCTGAAAAAAGTTTGCCCCGCAACCCCTTCAAGCGTTTACCTCTCCTGTCGCGCACCAAGCTTTTAAAATGTTCGTGGATTTCACCTTGAATTTCCTTAAGCCGTTCAACGTCTTCCTCTTTTTCATCCTGAAAAGCGTCAAGCATAGCCTTGCTTTCACCGGATGTATAAAGACGGCGTTCAACGCCCAGCTTTTCAATGGCCGCTTTGAAACCAAAGCCACTCGACACAACACCTATGCTGCCGACAATGGATGATTCATTACCAAAAATCTCATCCCCCCCAAGCGCAAGCATATAACCACCAGACGCAGCCACATCCTCCGCGAAGGCAAGGACAGGCACATCTTTTTCTGAGGCTAGGTCACGAATGCGCTTTAAGATAAGCGCTGACTGCACAGGAGAGCCACCTGGAGAATTGATAAGAAGCGCCACCGCAGAAAGGCCCCGCATGCTGAAGGCTTGTTCTAACTGCCCGGCAACAGCAGCCATGCTAAGGTTTTGTTTAAAACGCCCCCCAGCTGCGATGACACCATAGAGCCGCACAACAGCGACCTTTGGGGTTGGTTCCCCAAACAATTTACGGCGCCATCTGCCAAGAAAAGAATGTATAGTTTCAGTCATATTTTGCTCACCCAGTCAGTTTAACCTTGTGCTTAACGGCTTTGGCGCCCACACGCAAAGGCTTTCAGGTCAAGTGCCTCACCGTCCCACAATATTTTTTTCGCTTCCGGGGTATATCTATCAATATTACCATGAAGAACAAGCCCTGGTAATATAGCCGCAGCGCCGCGCATTCCTTTTCGCCCCTGAATGATAACACGTTTTGCTGGCGCTCCTGTACGGGGCCACAAAGGCATAATCTTCAGTTCCCCCACACGACGATGCAAATGAGCAATAACCTCATCAACTCTGTCTGCTCGGTAAATAATTGTCACCGTACCTTTGTTTTTAGCCTTAAAAACACAAAAACGAACCCAATCCTTTAGAGAGGCACTTTTCTCCATATGGGCAAGGCCTTTTGTCTCAACAGGCGGTCTGATGGCTTTACCATCTTCCAGATAAGGGGGATTTATCATTACATGATCATACATTCCTTCGTTTTTACTTAGGTCCGTAATGTCACCTAACTCGGCTAGAATGCTACTCCCCATATTATTAAAAGCAATATTACGCTCTGCATAAGCAAGCATGTCTGGCTGTTGTTCAATGCCAATAACAGAAATACCTTCTACCCTTTTTGCAAGGCAAAGTGCGGCCCCTGCACTACCCAGTCCACCTTCAATGACACTATCTCCTGCTCTCGCTGGAATTGCCGCCGCAAGCATGACAGTATCCATTGAAACACGATATCCATGGCGGGGCTGAATTAAGCGTACGGCACCACCCAGAAAGTCATCAATTGTTTCCTCTGAATTATCTGCAACTTTTTTTGCACCTTTGGGCGTGATAAGGTTCTCCTTTCAACTGGGTATTCACTAAAGCTTTATTTTACTTTTATTCTACATAGAATTATCACGTGGCCTATTGACGCATCAAGGTGCATTTCCTTGCTTTCAAATACAGGCCTCTATATGGTCACGCGAAAAGTTAAGAAAACGACCGTATACGAGGGTACTATGTCTAACTCATCCCCTACAAATGTAATCTCGATAGAAGGCCGAAAATCAACCACCTCTGCTATCGATGTCATGCAGGCCCTTGTGGCTGATGACATGGCAGACGTTAACAATACAATTCTTAAGCGCATGGACAGCCCTGTTGCCCTCATTCCTGAACTGGCTGGGCACCTCATTTCTTCGGGCGGTAAACGGCTCCGCCCCATGCTTACCCTGGCCTCAGCGCAGCTTATTGGGTATGCAGGTAAACAGCATATCGGCCTTGCAACAGCAGTTGAATTTATCCACACAGCAACTCTTTTACACGATGATGTAGTGGATGAAAGCAAGCTTAGAAGAGGTAAAAAACCAGCGAACCTCATTTGGGGCAACCAAGCAACCGTTCTTGTTGGAGACTTTCTCTTTAGCCGTGCTTTCGAGCTTATGGTTGAAAGCGATTCGCTTAAAGTACTCAAAATTCTTTCGCATACCTCTGCTATCATAACAGAAGGCGAAGTTCTTCAGTTAACAATTGCGAACGATCTCTCTACTACTGAGGAAAAATACCTTGAAGTTATCACCGCTAAAACTGCGGTTCTTTTTGCTGCAGCTTGTGAAGTTGCAGGTGTAGCTTCCGGGCAAGGTACTGAAGTTGAAGAGGCCTTGGATGCTTATGGAAAATACCTTGGCATTGCTTTTCAGCTTGTTGACGACGCGTTAGACTATAATGCGCAACGCGCTACCCTGGGTAAAGAAATTGGGGACGATTTCAGAGAGGGTAAAATTACCCTGCCCGTTATTCTCGCGTACCGCCGCGGTACTGACGAAGAGCGTGCGTTCTGGAAACGAACAATGGCGCAATTAAAGCAACAAGACGATGACCTTGAACATGCTATAGGTCTGCTCGCAAAGCATGATACAATAGCTGCCACAATTGACCGCGCACGCCATTACGGGGAAATGGCTAAAGATGCCCTAGCGATCTTCAAAGACAACCCCGCCAAAGGCGCCATGCTTGGTATTGTGGATTTTTGTATCACACGTGCTTACTAAAGCTGCTTTGAAAATTTTGCATAACCCGCTAGGTTAATCGGTGAAATTCATGGCAACACCGGGGGAGGTCAGTGACAAAAAAACTGCAATTATTTCTCCATATTGGGCACCCAAAAACTGCGTCATCAACGATGCAGGCTTTTTTGTTCAAAAACTGGCGCGCTCTTGAGGCTGTTGGCCTTTATATGCCTTCCCGAAACTTGGAAATTTCATCAAATATTTCGCCGCCCGAAAACCCTCTCTGGGCTCTTCAGAACATACGTCAAACACAGAATACTGCCCCACTAGTCGCATGGGTCAAGGCCGCTGTATCCCGAATTCCAACTACAGGCAAACTATTGCTTTCCTCCGAATGCCTTACCCAACCAGAATGGCCCGCTCTCTTATCTACACTCCCTGAGATCGTTGATATTAACCTCATTTATTATATCCGTAGACAAGATCAATTGCTGTTATCTGCCTGGCGTCAATGGGGGTTAAAGCGCGGTCTAACTCTACAAGACTTTCTTGCACGCCGGCTGAAAAACAAACAACCTGACTTTTTGAATATTATTCAGGGTTGGACTAAAGAAATGCCCGTCAATAATATTCATGTACGTTTTATACACCCCCCGTTTCTTACCGGATCCACTATTATTGAGGACTTCTGCACCCATATGGGCCTCAAGGTTGGGGGGTTTCTCGCCGTTAAAAACCAAAACATAAGTATAGATGCCCGACTAGCACTTTTTTTGTGCAATCACCCTGAACTTTTTAGCTCTATTCATGATGAAGAGATTTTTAATCTTTTAGGCTCATCAAGCATTCATGAGCCCGAGGTAAGGTTGCAATTTAATGAACACCAATTCCAAGCAATTTATGAAACGTTCGAACCCCTAAATCAACAGCTTTTAAAAGCTTATCATCCCAATAAAGCCGGGACACCTGTCATAGATAAAGCATCCGCCCATATTGGGGACATTAACCTAATCGCAGACAAATCCGCACAAATAGAGTACATTAGAAAACGCCTAGAAACAGTAGCTGTACCTCACGAAAAATTACAAAAACTCCAGGCAATCCTCCATGAAGAGGCCCGCCACAACCATGCATAAGATACGCCGTATTTTCTCCCTGTTCCTCACTATTACACTTTGTTCCCACCACTCTGCGGCAAACGAAAGCGAGAGCCCTTTAACTATTTTTGCGGCTTCCAGCCTAACAGGTGTGCTTCAACAGCTTTCTCATGAATGGGCAGAAAATCTCAGTAAAAAAACACCCCGCCTTTCGTTTGCTGCTAGTGCAATCATGGCGCGGCAAATTTCGGCGGGTGCGCCAGCCCATATATTTATCTCTGCAAATCCTGACTGGATTATCTTTTTGGAGCAAGCGTCCCTAACAGAAGGCACAGCCATACTCTTGGTTAAAAATGCCCTGGTGTACGCAACACCAATAAATTGGCCTGATATTATGCCTGGAGAGCATTCCGCTGCTCATTTCTTGTCTTATATTGGACAGAATAAACTTGTTTTAGCAGACCCCGCCATTGCACCGGCAGGGCACTATGCAAAAAAATATTTACAAAAACTGGGCGTTTGGGAGCAACTTTTACCCCAAGTTGCCTATGGCAGTAATGTGCGCCAAACACTGTTATTGATTGAACGCGGCAATCTGTCAGGCTTTGTTTACAAAAGTGACATTATGCAGAGCAAATTAGCCAAAACCGGCTTTATTGTGCCCGAGGCACTATCCGGGGCAATCCTGTATAAGGCGACAAAACTTATAACACCCCACCCCGATGCAAAATCGTTTTTAAAATATATAACGTCGCCGGAGAGCGCCCATATTTGGCAACAAACCGGTTTTGTTAAAACTGTCCCATAATGAAACATTATAATATGTGCCATTATGAAACATCCCTGTGCCATCCAGAAACACAGCTACACCACAAAATTGTTAAGCAATTGTAATAAAACAATTTTAATTTCTGGCACACCCCTTGCGAATTAAGAAACAAACCGGCGCTCTGGCTGCCACCATTCGTCAGGTTTTACGATTTTCCGGTTGTTTGATCATGCCTGATTACAACAACCCTGTACTAGAAGCCGGTCATGCTATAATTTTGCCCCACCTCAATTCGCCGTAGCATGGCCGGTTTTCTACAGTTTGACTTTCCCTGAGAAACACCCCACATAAACGCCATCTAGTATCCTATATGTCTGTCACTAGGTAAGGGTGGTTCGTTTGGATTTTATACAAGATTTTTCAGCAAATTATGGTGTTGCAGAGGTAATAAGCCCTCGCATTACGCGTGTTTTATGCGAAAACCCCAGCCCTTATACATATACAGGAACAGCAACCTACCTTGTTGGCGCAGGGTCTTCTGTTGCTGTCATTGACCCTGGTCCCTTTGATGTAACCCACGGTGCCGCCATTTTAAACGCAGCCCAGACCAGAACCATTAGCCATATTCTGGTGACCCATACCCATATTGACCATTCTCCACTCGCAACATGGCTCTCAGAGCAAACCGGCGCATCTACTTATGCATACAGCAAACATGGTGCAGGCCGGCGGGCTGGTTTAGAGGGCGAAGACGTCGAGGCCGGTGCTGATAAAAAATTTAGCCCAGATATTCTTTTGAAAGATGGGGACAAACTTGAGGGTGACGGCTGGACGCTCACGGCAATTCATACACCAGGCCATACCTCAAACCATATGTGTTATCTTCTTCAGGAAGAAAACACCCTGTTTGTTGGTGACCATATAATGGCATGGGCAACAACCGTGATATCTCCACCTGATGGTGATATGCGCGCCTATCTTAACAGCCTTAAAAAAGTGGCTGAGATTGCCCCCAAAAAGCTAATTCCTACACATGGGCCAAGCATAGAGAACCCAAGACCCTTCATTCGTGGTATTATTACCCACAGACGGATGCGTGAAGGGCAGATATTAAAGTTTTTAGCAGAAACTACCCTTACAATAGATGAATTGGTTGCTAAAATGTATATGAATCTTGATACACGCTTGATCCCGGCTGCGGCCAGATCGGTATTGGGGCATCTTATAGCACTTGTTGACGAAGGTCGTGTAACCTGTAACGGCCCAGTAAGGCTTTCAAGTAACTTTAACCTTGGTAACGATTGAGAAATCCTTGATTGCCAATAGGCCTGTTGCCTTGTATCAATGCGCCAAATAATATTAAAGCCAAAAATAAGGGCTGAAACTATCCGTGTAGGAGCTGAGTATGAACATTGCATCGCCTGTATCTGTTGACCCCACCCTTGATTTGGCGGCAGAGATTAACCGTCTACGGAAAGAAAAAAATGCAATAGTCCTCGCCCATTATTATCAAGCTGGTGCCATTCAAGACATAGCAGATTTTGTCGGTGACAGCCTTGACTTGTCTCGCAAAGCGGCGGAAACAAATGCAGATGTTATTGTATTTTGCGGTGTCCGGTTTATGGCCGAAGTTGCGAAAATTCTAAGTCCAGAAAAAACTGTTGTGCTCCCTGACCTTGCTGCAGGCTGTAGTTTGGAAGACAGTTGTCCCCCTGATGAATTTGAAGCTTTTGTAAAAGCACACCCTGACCATATGGTTCTAAGCTACATCAATTGCTCAGCGGCGGTTAAGGCAAACACTGATATTATCGTCACCAGCTCGAACGCTGAGCATATAGTCAGCCAACTGCCTGAAGATCAGAAAATTATTTTTGCCCCCGACAAACACCTCGGTGGTTTCCTCAATAAAAAACTGGGCCGCGAGATGTTATTATGGCAGGGCACATGCATGGTGCATGAGCTCTTCAGCGAAAAAGAGCTAGTCAAACTAAAAGTCAAATACCCAAATGCGCCTGTAGCGGCCCACCCGGAATGCCCCGACACCATTGTAAGGCACTCTGACCATGTTGGCTCCACACGCTCTATTCTTGATTTTGTGCAGGAAAGCACTGCGGATACATTCATTATTGCGACCGAACCCGGCATTATTCACCAAATGGAAAAAGCGGCGCCTCACAAAACATTCATTGGGGCACCCGGTGCTGACGGGAATTGCAGTTGCAACACCTGCCCGTATATGGCTCTCAATACCATGGAAAAGCTTTACCTTTGCTTGCGGGACCTCGGCCCTGAGATTGAACTTGATGAAACAACACGCATCGCCGCAGAAAAGCCGTTGCGGAAAATGCTGGAAATGAGTCCCCTGAAGGGGCCATCGAAAGATATATCTGCAATTAGCGCATAGGACCTACCGCGTGACAGACTTTCCTCTATCAGCTCATGAAATTGAAATCTTCATTGACTCCGCCTTTGCGGAAGATATTGGCTCGGGCGATATTACAGCAGAATATACAGTGCCGGCTCACACAAACCTTACGGCCACTATGAACGCCCGAGAGAACATTATTGTTGCAGGCCTCCCCCTTATGGGTCCGATTTTTAAACGCCTTGACCCAGCGTGTGAGATTGAGTTTTCCCTAAATGATGGCGAGAGTGTGCTCGCAGGCCGTAATATTCTCAAGGTTACAGGAAAAGCACGCGCCCTCCTGTCGGCAGAGCGCACAGCCCTTAATATTCTTCAGCACTTATCAGGCATTGCAACACTTACACGCCAATATGTTGATGCAATTGACGGTACGAACGCAACCCTACTGGATACTAGAAAAACTATCCCTGGACTCAGAAAACTCGGCAAATATGCCACCGCTATGGGAGGTGCCAAAAACCATCGAATGGGCCTTTTTGATGCGGTCATGATTAAAGACAACCATATTGCAGTCGCGGGCGGTGTATCGACAGCGGTTGCAGGCGCAAAAGCTGTCGGCAGAACTGACATCCAAGTTGAATGTGACACCTTAGAGCAAGTACAAGAGGCCTTGAAGGTAGGCGCCGATAGCCTGCTGCTTGATAACATGCCCCCTGCTATGCTGCTAAAGGCTCTTGAGCTTGTCGCGGGCCGGGTGCCGTGCGAAGCATCAGGCGGCGTAACCCTTAAAACAATTAGAGCAATTGCAGAAACTGGGATAAATTATATTTCTGTTGGGCGACTAACTCAGTCTGCACCTGCAGTTGATATTGGCCTCGACTATTCCGCCCCGTAAAGTCAGCTCCATAAAGTCAGCCCTTAAGTAACTTCAAATGACTGCATTGAAACCTGTTTTTTGCCATCATTTAACCACTGTGTACCAACTTCAGTGAACCCATATGCATTGTGGAATTTCTGCGACCCAACATTCATGGGCATACAATTATACTCACAGGTTACCCTCTTTAGCCCCTCTTTCCGTGTGAACGCTTGTATATCATCATAGAATAAACGGCCTAGCTGTTTTCCCTGCTGACCTGCACTAATCACAATCCGGTCTACATAAACAAAATCATCATAAGTCTCACAAAACCAGCGATAATTGGTGCTACCATAGGGTAACCCAGGTCTGTAAGCTATCAAAAAGCCAGCAACTTCCCCGGCAATGTCGATTACCCGAAAATATGTGGCATTCTTCCTATAACCTGCACAGTCACCTTCTTCCATAGGTGCAAGATACTCAACAAATTCATCATTGAGCGCCAAAATAGCAGGAACATCGGCATCCAGCACATCCCGGATAACAGCATCATGAACAAGCATTATTTTTTCCACTCAGCCAAATATTCAGCCATTCGCGCTTCTAGCCGCTCAATACGTTTACCATCAGAAGGGTGTGTTGAAAGAAAAGTAGGTTGCTTTTTACCCCCTTCTTTCATTTTAGCCATTTTTCGCCATAACTGTGTTGCCGCCCTTGGATCGTATCCTGCACGCGCCATATAAAGTGTGCCTATATGGTCTGCTTCCAACTCCATATTTCTACTATGCGGTAAAGCAACAAACCCTTGTGCCGCCAAAGATCCCAGCCCCACAGCCAACTGTGCCGTCTGTTCACTTTCGGTTTGGCTCGCCACCACTGTACCTAGCCCAACGATAGCGAGTTGCTGTACTTGAGCACGGCTTACCTGCTCTGCGCCGTGGCGAAGAATTGCATGCGCAGCCTCATGCCCTAACACAGCCGCTAATTCCTCATCATTCAAGCTCTCAACCATTTTGGCATATACAGCAACTTTACCGCCCGGCAATGCCCATGCATTCAAAACAGGTTCATCAATAACAATGAATTCCCAGTTTAGATCTGGTTTGTCTGACGTTCGGACAATACGCTCACCAATACGTCGTACTCGCTCAACTTCAGTGCCCGTTGTTCGTACATTTGTATTAGTTTTTTTGACTTCATTCAGTGCCTGCAGACCAAGCGCCTCATCCTGACTGGCGGGAATAATAATCAACTGTGAACGGCCTGTAACACTATTTGTTGTTACACAGGCGGATAATAAAAACAGGCTAGCTGCTACAAAGATTTGCTGAATATGCATGACACCCCTCACATAAGTATGAATTGCTTTATATACACCATAACAAACCAGACAGCAGATAAAACAAAAACCGGCGTGCCAGATAGGCCGCGCCGGTTTTTATAGTCTCAAACTGATAGCTTAGGCTTAATAGTCGCCTTTTGGCTCCAGAATTTGCTTGCCACGGTACATCCCTGTCTTCAGGTCAATGTGGTGACGCAACTTGTACTCACCTGTGTGTGAGTCTTCCTGAAAGTTAACTGCCTTCAGGCTATCGTGAGAACGACGCATACCACGGCGAGACGGGGTTGTTTTTCTCTTAGGAACTGCCATTTTCTTTACCTTTTCACTCGCCGGGGCCACTCTATGGCTCGTCCGGGCAACCTTTTAAAGCCCACCTTTTGGTGAACCTTCGATTCGAGGCGCGCACCATAGTGTGAGCGCCAATAAAATGCAAGGGAAACCCGCAAGTGCTGCAAAGCCCCTTTCTTCGGCTGCACGGATAATTGATTCTCTCCCTATTTTCAAGCTGTATTTATTGCAATAACGGCTTACATATATTGCAATGCACATAAAATTAAGAATTCAGGGGGACATTACCGTGTTAAAATATCTAAAAGCAGCAACAACTGCGCTTGCCCTTTTTACAGGGTCAGCAGTAGCTGATAATAGTAATTTCAATTATTGGCCAGACGCAGATTACCAAGAAAATATACCAACTGTAAAAACCACACTAGGTTATGAGAGTGGGGAACACATTACGACTCACGCCGATATGGTTCGGTATTTTGAAGCACTTGCAGCAGCGGCACCTGACAGAGTTAAATTATTTAATTACGGCACTACTTGGGAGGGGCGTAAACTTATTTATGCAGCGATTTCAAGTCCCGAGAACATTGCAAAACTTGATGCTTTCAAAAAAGGCATGAAAGCTCTCATGGACCCCCGTAAAACAGATTCTGCTGCCGCAAAAAAACTCATTGCTGACTTACCCGGCTCTACATGGCTAGCATACGGCGTTCATGGTAACGAGATTTCCTCTACTGACGCCTCAATGATGACTGCCTATCATTTACTTGCGTCAAAGGGGGACACACGCGTTCCAGAGATAATGCGAGACAGTATAGTTTTTATTGCCCCAATGCAAAACCCCGATGGTAGAGACCGTTTCATTCACCGCTTTAGAACTGCACGCGGCCTGCTACCTGACAGTGACCCCATTTCTGCGGAACATAATGAGCCATGGCCCTCTGGGCGCACCAACCATTATCTGTTTGATATGAACAGGGACTGGATTGTTCTGACCCAACCTGAGACGCAGGGCCACGTAAAAGCCTTACAAGAATGGTATCCTCTGGTCTTTGTTGACCTGCACGAAATGGGCGGGAACTCCAGTTACTATTTTGCGCCCGATGCTGACCCCTTCAATCCTCATTTAGCAAAAGGCCAACGCGACAATCTGACACTCTTTGGCCAAAACAACGCTAAGTGGTTTGACACCTTTGGTCGCTCTTATTTCACACGTGATGTTTTTGACGCCTTTTATCCGGGGTACGGGGCCAGCTGGCCAGCCTACTATGGGGCCATAGCCATGACGTATGAGCAAGGCTCATCACGCGGCCTTGTTTATCATAGGAATGATGGCTCTGATCTTGAATACCGCGAAACCGTAAAGGGGCATTTTATTACCTCTCTTGCTACTGCCGAAATAACAGCAAAAAACCGCAAAAAAATTCTTGCTGACTTTTATGAGTATCAAGTCACTGCCATTAGTGAAGCGCAAAAAGATAAAGAAAACCGAACGTATATTTTACCCGCAATACAGGACAAAGCCGCAAACCGAAAACTTGTAGGCCTTCTCTCTGCGCAGGGCATTGAAGTCCAAGAAGCAACATCAAGCTTTAAAGCCTGCGGTGTGGATTATAATGCTGGGGCCTATGTGATAGACACAGCCCAACCCCGCAAACGTATGATTCGGACACTGCTTGACCCGCAAGTCGATATGGACCCAAAATGGGTAGCGGAACAAGAACGCCTTCGCCAAAAAAACGTTGATCATGACATCTATGATGTCACAGCATGGTCGCTTCCGGTTATGTTCAACATTGAAATGAATACCTGCGGGCGCACGGTTGCTCTCAAGGGGACTGACGTTTCTAACACCCTCATCACACCCGGGGCAATTTCGGGTGCAAGCCCTGACACTGTTGTTTACATGATCCCCTGGAATGATGCGAGCGCAGCGCGCTTTTTAGCCGCCTCTTTAAGGGATAACTTGATCGTTCATATAAACAGCAAAAGCTTCACTAAAAATGGTCAGCCTTTCCCTGAAGGCACACTCATTGTTAACGTAAAAGAGAACCCAGATGACCTCAATGCCCGGTTAACTGTTCTTGCCGCCAATAGTGGGGCGCATATTATTGCATCCAACTCAACATGGATTGATTCAGGCGCAGATTTTGGTGGTAGGTTTGTTAACCGCGCTCATGCTCCTAAAGTTGCGATTGCATGGGATGAACCAACCAGCCAGTATGCGGCTGGCAATACCCGGTTTGTGATTGAGCGTCAATTTGGCTACCCTGTAAGCGCCATCCGGACAGCAAATCTTACTTCAGCAAATCTATCCCGGTATCAAGTTCTTATCTTACCCCCTGCTACAGGAAGCTATAGTAAAACACTTGGCGAAGCAGGCATTAAAAACCTGTCTAACTGGGTAAAAAAAGGCGGCGTTCTTATTGGAACAGGGTCAGCTCTTCGTTTCTTAAGCGATAAAAAAGTTGGTCTGCTTTCTGTCAAGCGCGAGGCCCAAATAAGAGACGGTGACGTTGCAGAAATGAAAGATCCTGAAAAGGGCCGCATACCAGGCACCCTTTTCACCAGTGCCGAAGAAATGCTCAGCTCTATTGAACCCGACAATGAAAACCCGGACAGCGTGCCTGGTGTTCTTGCTAAGGTCGCGGTTGATAAAGACCACTGGCTTGCAGCTGGTCTGCCAACAACTTTAAATGTCTTGATACGGGGTACTGACATATATACGCCGATCAAACTTGACCAAGGAACCAATGTTGCTTGGTTTACGGGCGCTGACACTTTAGTTGCAAGTGGGTACTTGTGGGACGAAAACCGCAAACAGTTCGCCTATAAACCATTTGTTATTTCTGAACCTAAAGACCGTGGCCTTGTGATTGGTTTTACACAGGACCCAACTGTTAGGGCATATCTTGACGGTCTTAACCTTGTGCTGATGAATGCCATTTTTCATGGCGCCGCACAGGCACGCCCCTTGAGGTAAGATCCGTCAAATGAAGAAAGTTTTATTCACTCTAAATGCTTGGGGGGCCTTGTGCCTCCCAAATGTTGTGAGCGGTTATTGGGTAGCCCAATATAGAGCTACCCTTAAAGCTGGCTTCAAAAACAGAACTAACATGAGTTGTTATTTAAGAGAATAACTCGTTGGCTATCAAAGATACACTAGCTGTTAAGGTAAAATAAAGTAATGCGCTCTATTCATGCGCGCTAAGTTATATTGCCTGCAGAAAATATGGAAAATAGCGTTACAACCTTTTCATTCGCGGCCTGAAACCCTATATACGCATAAAGCGTAGAAATTGGGGCAGCTTAGGAACTTTAAGGATAAAAGTACCATATGTCATATATTCAGGTTGTTGCTGGTTTAGTGTTGTTAGTATTTGCTGGCGATTTCTTGGTTCGTGGTGCTGTCTCAATGGCACAGCGTGCCGGCATTTCAAAATTAGTGATCGGCTTAACAATCGTTGCTTTTGGTACATCTGCGCCTGAGCTGGTTGTTGGTATTGACGCTGTTTTAAAAGGGGCCCCAACGCTTGCACTTGGTAATGTTGTTGGGTCAAATATTGCAAACATTTTACTTGTTCTAGGCATACCGGCTCTCATTGCACCGGTGGCATGTACGGCTCATCGTTTGGGCCGTAACCTTATGCTCATGATAGCAGCATCCGTGCTATTTATAGGCTTAGCCTACAGTGGGGAGTTCGCTTGGAGACAAGGAATAGTTCTCCTTATCTTTTTAAGTTTATTTCTTATTTACTCTGGTATGCGCGCCAAAACGATGCCTTGCGGTATGGAGGATAGCTGTGGCCTCGAAGAAACCCCCGATACTTATGGTCTCTCTGCGCTCTTCATTTTAGGCGGTCTTCTGGGGCTTGCCATAGGCGCTGACCTTCTTGTGATTGGTTCTGTTGATATTGCCCGCAGCTTTGGTGTTCCTGAGGCCGTGATAGGCCTTACTCTGGTTGCGCTAGGTACAAGCCTACCGGAGCTTGCTACTGGACTGGTAGCTGCTGTACGGGGTCACTGCGATGTAGCGGTAGGCAATGTGATTGGCTCTAACCTATTTAATATTTTAGGTATTATGGGAATTACATCTCTTGTCGGCACAGTCCCTGTGCCTCCAAGCTTTTTACAGGTGGATATGTGGGTCATGCTTGGTTCTTCGATGTTGCTTATCCCCTATTGTCAGTTGCGGGCAAAAGTTGGTAAAATATCAGGTGTCATACTCATTGGTTTATATGGTGCCTATATGTTCTACGTTTCGCAAAGCTCAACAAGTGCCTCTGTCATGGGGTTGCATCTTTGATTAAGGCCAATAACAGCGCTGCCCTTATTACAGGCGCTGCCCGCAGGATAGGCCGGCACCTTGCCTTAAATCTCGCTCAACAAGGCATTGCCGTTGCCGTACACCATAATGGATCCGCTGAAGAAGCGTTTGGCGTTGTTGATGATATTATAAAAGCTGGTGGCAGGGCATGTGCTATACAAGCTGATCTTTCAGATACCCGCCAAGCACAAGAGTTACTTGCGCATGCAGCGGGCGCCCTAAAGGCCCCTATTAATATCCTGATCAACAATGCCTCTGTTTTTCAAAAAGACACCTTAGAGACTTTAACAAAAGACAGTTGGGACCTGCACCATCATGTTAATTTACGTGCACCCATTTTGCTCATTCAGGACTTTGCAAAAAGTCTCCCAAAAAACCATATCGGATGCGTAATAAATATTATTGACCAGCGTGTTTGGAAATTAAACCCTCAATATATGTCTTATACGGCCTCTAAGGCAGGCTTGCTTGCTATAACTAAAACCACAGCCCAAGACCTTGCCCACCGACATATTCGAGTGAACGCCATTGGTCCTGGTCCAACACTCCCTAACCATAGACAGGCAAAAGAAGATTTTTTAAAAGAGGCCTCCAATACACCCCTCGGTAAAGGCCCAAGCTTAGAAGAAATTTCCGCCTGTGTACGTTTTCTGCTTGAGACTCCTTCCGTGACAGGGCAAATGATAGCGCTAGACGGTGGTCAGCACCTCGCGTGGCGTACAATAGATATTATTGAGGATTGAGTTATGGCACAGAATGACAATAGCAAAGCCAATGTTTTGCGTCTCCCTTTTGCGGATGCCACACGCTCAGTGCGGCATATATTTGTGCGTGATTATGTTACAGAAGCAGAAATTGGTGTCTGGGAACACGAAAAGGATACACATCAAAAAATTCGCATCAACGTGGATCTTTCAGTTCAAGAGGCTAATAAGCACCATGAAGACCAATTAGCAAACGTGGTTTGCTATAATGATATTGTTACGAATATTCAGGATATTTTGAGCAAAGGTCATATTAATCTTGTGGAAACTCTCGCAGAAAATATTGCAGAAATGGCCCTCCTGGATGATCAGGTTATAGGAGTCCGCGTAAAGGTTGAAAAATTAGAGGCTGTTGAGGGCGCTGCAAGTGTCGGTGTGGAAATTGAACGTCATAAACACCCTTAACACTATAGTAACATTTAACTTTTCCTTTTAATAGAAGTTGCTCATCAGGTTGTAAGTTGTTCACACCGAATCAACTGCTGCCACAACCCTTTCTCTCAGGCAATATTACAAAATCAAATTTGTGAAAATTCTCTTCTTTACTCTTATTGATGTCATATAAATCAATGACTTAACTTAATTGCCTAAAAAATAGGCAAATAGGAAAAACATTAGTGTTACAGCGATGTTGCATAAATTCATGCTATGTTTCCCACATAGTTATCCACAGGGAAAGTGGAAATCTTTTTATGCTGAGAAAAACTCCGATTCCAAATGTTGATTCCTTGGCAGGATTCCGCCATTGATAGATACAATAGAAACTCGAAAGCATCCCTCGTGAATGAAACATCACTATCCGCCGGCATCAAAATTATCCGGGAGTATGTAAAAACTGCTCCCGATTCTCCAGGTGTATATAGAATGCTCGATCAATACGGTGATGTACTGTATGTTGGCAAAGCAAAGCTCATTAAAAAGCGCATTATTTCCTATACACAAGTAAACGGCCTGAATGTGCGCCTCCAGCGCATGGTAGCGCGCACAAACTCGATGGTTTTCATTACCACTCGGACTGAGGGGGAAGCTCTTCTGCTCGAAGCATCCCTGATTAAAAGGTTTAAACCACAATATAATGTGCTGCTTAAAGACGATAAATCCTTTCCTTATATCTTACTGCGCGAGGATCATGACTGGGCACAAATTACCAAACACCGTGGTAGGCGAAAACATAAAGGCCAATATTACGGACCATTTGCCAGTGTATCGGCGGTGAATCACACAATGAACACACTACAAAAAGTGTTTCAGTTACGTTCATGTTCTGACGCCACGTTAGAAAGTAGAAGCCGTGTTTGCATGTTGTATCAAATTAAACGTTGCTCTGGTCCTTGCGTCGGGAAAGTCAGTCAATCAGACTATGGTGAAATGATTGCTGAAACACAGGCGTTTCTTGAGGGTAAATCTTCGAATATTCAGAAAAAATTTGCAAAGGCAATGCAAAATGCCAGCGAAACAATGGCGTATGAAACCGCCGCCATTTACCGAGACAGACTGAACGCACTCACCCAAATTCAGAGCCACCAATCGATCGTGAATGCTATGGTGGATGAAGCGGATGTAATTGCCGCTGAAAAAGTGGCCGACCAAATTGCTATACAAGTTTTCTTTTTTCGGGCTGGGCAAAATTGGGGGCATCGGGCCTATTTCCCAAAACATGACAAAACAGAAGAAATAGAAGTCGTGCTCGCGGCTTTTATTTCGCAATTTTACGATAATAAACCGGCTCCAAAGCTTATTCTTCTCTCTCACACCGTAAAAGAACAACAGCTGCTCGGTGACGCGCTATCAGTGCGTATGGAGCGCAAGGTTACCCTCACCGTCCCCCTCAGAGGCAAGAAAGCGGAAGTGGTGAAAGAAGCACGCCGCAATGCCAAAGAAGCTGTCGAACGTAAGCATGCCGAGACTGCAAGCCAGAGCAAACTTTTGAAAGGCATTGCTGAGATTTTTGGTATGGACAGCCCCCCTGCACGTATTGAAATTTATGACAATAGCCATATTCAAGGTACGAATGCCGTTGGCGGCATGGTCGTCGCGGGGCCTGATGGCTTCATGAAAAACAGTTACCGCAAATTTAATATTAAATCCGAAGAATTAACACCCGGCGATGACTTTGGCATGATGCGTGAAGTCATGCAGCGGCGTTTTTCCCGCCTTATGAAAGAAGATGCAAGTAAAGCACGGGGACACTGGCCAGACCTTTTGGTGATCGATGGGGGTAAAGGGCAGCTTTCATCGGTGATGAGCGTTCTGAATGATCTCGGTGTCCACGGTGTAACTGTTGTGGCTATATCCAAAGGCCCTGACAGGCATGCAGGACGAGAGCAATTTCATATGCCAGGCCGCGAAGCCTTTGTTATGCCCCTTACGGACCCTATATTATTCTATTTGCAACGGCTTAGAGACGAAGCCCATAGGTTTGCAATTGGGAGCCACCGGGCACGCAGAGCTGGCGATATTAAAAAATCCCCCCTTGATGGCGTTGCAGGGATTGGGCCTAAGCGTAAGAAAGCGTTATTGCATCACTTTGGCTCTGCCAAAGCGATTACCGGCGCCGGCATCAGGGACCTGGAAAAAGTGGACGGTATCTCAAAAGCAATTGCACAACAAATTTACGATCATTTTCACGAGTGATTGACCTCATGCGTCAATGCATTATGGTGTGCGCATAGGTACCCATTGCAAAAAGTGGGTACAAAAACCGCCAGCCCTTATTAGAGATTAATATTCATGTGGAATTTACCTAATCTACTAACCTTATCACGAATTATGGTAATCCCCATTCTTGTTGCCTCCTTCTTTATGGACCAACCTCTCGGTAGTCATATCGCCTTTGTCACCTTCACACTGGCAGGAATTACCGACTTTTTTGATGGCTATCTTGCTAGAGCAACAGGAAGTGTCTCAAAAATCGGGCAATTTCTTGATCCTATCGCTGACAAGTTAATGGTTGGTGCTGTTATTATTATGGTCGTGTATGCCAAATGGGTTGATGGTATCCATGTGGTTGCTGCTGTCATTATTATGTGCCGGGAATTATTAGTTTCTGGCCTGCGCGAATTTCTTGCGGGCATACAAGTTAGTGTGCCTGTTTCTTGGCTCGCCAAATGGAAGACAACTGTACAAATGATTGCGCTCGGCGCGTTGGTCTGGTCTGAGGGAGCACCGGCTTTTGGTTTACCTGCTCATGAAATTGGCCTCGGTTTGCTTTGGCTTGCAGCGGTGTTAACCCTATACACAGGTCTTGATTATCTCAGGGCTAGCCTAAAACATATGGTGTGATGGCATGCAGCTTGTTTATTTTTCACGTGTACGAGAACAAATTGGCTGCGGCGAAGAAACCATTGACCAACCAAACACAGTCCAAACAGTTGCAGACCTCATCGCGTTTTTATCTGCCCGTGGCCAAAATTATGCCACAGCCCTAGCCGATATGAGCTTTATCCGTGTGGCGGTTAATCAGGTACATGTTCCTATTAACCACCCAGTCTCTAACCATGATGAAGTAGCCTTTTTTCCACCTGTTACAGGTGGATAAAAATGGCATCCATCTCAGTTCAACCTCAAGACTTTGATATATCGGCAGAACTTACTGCCCTGCGTGGCACTAACCATAATATTGGCGCTATCGTAACTTTTACGGGTACGGTACGGGACATCAATGCCTCTCTAAAAAGCATGAGTTTAGAGCATTACCCCGGCATGACAGAAAAAGAACTACAGCGTATTGCTGAGGAAGCCGAAGCGCGCTGGCCGCTCCTAGCATGTCGCATTATCCACCGGTACGGCACTCTTGCTCCTGGTGATAATATTGTATTTGTTATAACCGCATCACCTCACAGAAAAGCCGCCTTTGAAGCAGCCGAATTTTTGATGGATTTTCTAAAATCCAAAGCCCCTTTCTGGAAGAAAGAAACAACAACAGAAGGCCACGGCAGCTGGGTTGACGCAAAAGAAAGTGACGAGGCCGCGCTAAAGCGCTGGATTCCGTAGCAAACCCACTTCCCCACTTCTTACCAAGCCAAGTTTAATCTACCCACCACTAAGGCCGAACAATTGTCCGGCCTTACTTGAAACTTACATTATGGGTTTATGTTAATTTTGCTGGCGTTTTAAGAAGCTTGGAATCTCAAGTTGGTCTTTATCAGTTTTTGGTACTGGCCGGTCGTCTGCTGACATACCACCTAAAACAGGCTCCGCTTGCACTATGGATGCCTCGTCCAATGTTGGCTTTGCAGCTCCTGTTTGCGGCGTCGCCGTTTCACTGCCTCTTAATCCTGCTGTCATTACCTGAAACAAACTACGTTTCTGTGGTGCTTCATTAACATTGAGTACAGCAGGTTTATCCCCCTCATCAACAGCCGTTTCCTGTGTATAAGCCTCAGCAGCATTGCCTCTCGGCTGCCCATACGATTTGGGCGCAGAGGCAGCAGGCATCATAGGGGCATCCGCAACAAAAGCATCTTCCCCCTGTGCCGCAACCGCACGGACCTCAATATCATCATTCTCATGAATATCCTCAAGCGAAGAAACCTCTTCAACCAGCTCTTCTGCATCATCCGCCTCTTCAGACATAACAGTCGGTGTTTCTAAACCAGCAGACTCGTCTGAATGTTCAGTTTGCTGAAGTACCGTTTCTTCTTCTGTTTCAGGGTTGGGAACAACAGGCTCATCTACTGTTTCTGGCGCTGCCGTTTTATGAGGTTGTGGAATTTCAATAGACGGAGAACCACCTTCAATACCCGTCGCCACCACTGATACCCGAAGTTTTCCTTCTAATTCCTGACTAAAAGCAGAACCAAAAACGATAAGTGCATCTGGGTCAACTTGCTCACGTACCATGTTGACCGCTTCATCAACTTCATAAAGTGTCATATCCATGCCGCCAGTGACGTTAATAATAACGCCCTTCGCCCCTTTAAGAGACGCTTCCTCAAGCAGAGGGTTGGAAATAGCTGCAGCAGCAGCATCTTGGGCGCGTGTTTCCCCCGCCGCCTCGCCAGTGCCCATCATGGCTTTACCCATTTCAGACATCACCGTGCGTACATCAGCAAAATCAAGGTTGATCAAGCCTGGCATGACCATCAGGTCAGTAATGCCACGAACACCAGAGTGCAAAACTTCATCCGCCATATTGAAGGCATCAGCAAATGTTGTGCGCTCATCAGCAACCCGGAATAAATTTTGGTTTGGTATAATAATCAAGGTATCAACATGCTGCGAAAGCTCATTGATCCCAGCATCCGCAATTTTCATGCGGCGACCACCTTCAAACTGAAATGGTTTAGTGACCACCCCAACCGTTAAGATACCCCGCTCCCGGGCACGCCGTGCTATCACAGGGGCGGCCCCTGTACCTGTCCCTCCTCCCATACCTGATGTCACAAATGCCATATGGCAGCCGTCAAGCATGGCATCGATCGCCTCCACAGCTTCTTCCGCTGCTGCTTCGCCGATTTTGGGTTGCGCCCCAGCGCCTAGCCCTTGTGTAATTTCTACACCAAGCTGAATGCGATTATCCGCTGCCGAAGACGCAAGCGACTGTGCGTCTGTATTTGCTACTACAAAATCCACACCCTGTAGCTGTGCCCGGATCATATTGTTGACAGCATTACACCCTGCACCGCCAACACCAATTACCGCAATACGCGGTGTCAATTCTGTAAGTTCTGTATTTCCGAATTCAATCGACATTGCCCTGCTCCTCCGTTTACTCTATTTTATCCTGCATCCGCCTCTTTTACCAGAAGGTAATAGGGGCCTGTGTAGCTACAGGCATATTCCTCAAAAATTTTCTCTAAACCACTGTGTCAAACGACCCAAACTTCCTGCTGCAACTGGCTGGTCTTGATGGGTTGCAGTATCCCTAAACGCTTGCTCTGGGGAGCGCGCAACAAACTCCAAAAGTCCCACGACGCAAGAAAAGTTAGGAGCTTGTGCAGCTACAGGCAGCCCGTCCATCAACTTGGGTCTGCCAATACGGACTTGCCTCCCTAGTATTTTACTTGCAAGATCACGAACTGCTTCACACTGTGCAACACCGCCCGTCAAAACAACGCGCTGCCCTGCAACACCGGAAAACCCAGAAGCATCAAGCCGCTCAGCTACTGTTGTGAACAGCAGCTCCAATTCTTTTTGTATAATTATTTTTAGGGCACTTCTTGGCATACGGGCCACTTTATCACTACCCTCTTCTCCTACCTGTACTACCTCAATTTCTTGACGTTCGTCCACAGGTTCAACAATGGCGGCGCCGCTAAAGGTTTTAAGGCGCTCTGCTTGTTCAAAGGGCGTTAACAGGCCGCGCGCTACCTGTTCTGTCACCTGCACACCGCCAAGGGGAAGTACCTCAGCGTGAACAAGTGCACCTTGCGCAAATATTGAAAGGCCTGTAGTCCCTCCACCAAGGTCAATACAGGCTGCCCCCATTTTGGCCTCATCCTCCACCAAACACGAGAGCCCTGAGGCGTAGGGTGCCAATACGACAGATCTTACATTTAAATGCGCGCGGCTTACACAGGCTTTAAGGTTCCTGAGGGGGCCTACCGCAACTGTTACGACCAAAACAGCAACACCAAGTTTTTTCCCATACATACCGATAGGTGCTTTAGTTCCATAATTACCGTCTACAGCATAGGCAGCCGGAAAAGCATGCAGCAGGCCATCCTCTTCAAAGTCTATTTCACTTTTTGCGAGCTTAATGGCCGCCTTAAGATCAGTTTCCGCTACGGCATGACCTGTAATATCTACCTCAACTTCGATCACTTTACTTTCAGGGTTTCCACCAGAAAAACTCAAGATCACTTGGCTTACAGTAGTGCCTGCCATTTTTTCAGCCTGATCAACCGAAGCTCGAATTGCCTTTTCAGTCAGGTCCATATCCACAATCGCGCCCGCAGAAACACCACCGTTACAGGTTCGGTTGCCAACACCTTTTATGTGAAATTTTCCTTCAGGCTGAATTTCAGCAACTAAACAGGCTACCTTACTTGAACCGACATCAAGTGCAGCAATCACACTATCATTGCCTATGTTTAGCGTTTTCATATATTCGTTACTCTACACACACTTATGTTGCCCACTCTTTACCGTCCATAAGACGGTGCCCTGCAGGCGTAACTCGCATCACAACACGGTCTTTTATGCGCATGTCTATGACGCTAACCTCACGTTCAAGCAACTTATGTTTCTGTTGCAAGCGAACAAATCTGGCCCAAGCATCAGAATCGTCCTGATCTTGAGCAAAGTCTTCCGGTAATTTCACGCGGACCCCATTATCAAACACCAAGTCCCAACGACGGTCCCCAACACGCACCGCTGTTTTAATACGGCTTAGTAAGGCCGGGTCAGCCCGGAGCATTTTAAACAATCCGGCCACCTCACCGTCTGCCCCTTCACCAACGATTAACATCAGGTGGGAAAACTCGGTAAGCCCTCTGCTGGTGATAATAACGCCGTCTTCATCAATCAACCTTACTTTACCATTCTGTTGCCACAAGGCATAAGGTTGCCGCTCTGTAATCTTGATCATCAGGTCGCTTGGTAAAACCCGTGTCACCGTTGCACTTTTCACCCAAGGAAGAGCCTCGATACGCCCCTGAATACTCATTAAGTCAATAGCAAGAAGCGGCATACCATCATCAACGTCTAACGTTGCAAGAACGGCATTCTGTGATGTTCTTGCAAGCCCAATAATTTGGAGATTAGAAAGTACAAATCCAGCATTCCGGGTAGTTTCCATAAACCAGCCAGTAATTTTACTACTACCATTTAGGTAAAAAGCCCCGCTGAGTGACAAAACCG